>Ga0213868_10000865_pt1 | contig 29536 bp, 21 predicted proteins | sample PICome_9_FD_160087 | JGI IMG/M metagenome (GOLD analysis project Ga0213868, IMG submission 160087) | Coastal seawater microbial communities near Pivers Island, North Carolina, United States - PICO127 | ecosystem: Environmental > Aquatic > Marine > Coastal | place: USA: North Carolina... | reverse complement strand
CTTATTACAGATAATATAGATAAAGGACTTAACTTTTTACCACAAGCCTGGAGATGGCAAAGGGTAGAAGATAATTGGAAAAACCAAGTTACATTAGGTATTAAAACTAGAGGTGGTGAAAGAATGCCTTTCTCACAGATACTTATACGTAACTTAGATGATGGTAATAACGAAGAAGCTATTGCAGGTACAAAACCTAGAAGACTTATCATTGATGAGATAGGTAAAGGATCTTTTTTACGTGGATTACAAGCTGCCATACCTGGATTCACAACACCGTTTGGATGGGGATGTAGCCCTATACTAACTGGTACAGGTGGAGACATGAAGAAGTTTATGGATGCAAAGAGTTTAATGTTTGATGTAGAAAACTTTAATTTCCTTACATACAATAATTCAAAAGATGAAAAGCGTATACATGGTTTATTTATTGGCCATGAGTACAGAATGGAAGCAAAAGAGGATTCTACGCTTGGTGCATTTTTAAATAAACCAAAGAATTCACCTTTACATAAGGTGCCTATGATGGTGTCTAATAAAGAAAAGGCTGATAAGATTACTAATGATAATCTAGAAAGATTAAAGAAAGCTGGTGACAGACTTGCCTATCTAAAAGAAAAGATGTATTATCCACAAGAAGTAGATGATATATTTTTAAATGAAGATACAAATATATTTGACATAGAAGCTGCAAAACGTCAAAAGACAAGACTGCTACAAGGAGAAAGAACAGGTACGCCTGTTATATTGTACGATGATGGTGAAGGTGTAAAGCATGACTTTACAGATAAGGTGCCTATAAGCAACTTTCCATTAAAGCATACAGATTTAAAAGATGCACCTGTAGTGATATATGAATTTCCTGTAGAAAACCCACCATATGGTTTATATGTAGCTGGTGTGGATCCATACAGACAAGGAAAGTCTGCATATAGTAGCTCATTAGGATCTGTATACATATATAAGCGAATGCATGCTATAGCTGGTGAAAAATATCAAGATATGTTTGTAGCAAGTTATTGTGCACGTCCTGATAAAAAAGAAACTTGGGAAAACCAAGCTCGTTACCTCATCAAATATTTTAACGCAAGAACATTGTGTGAGAATGATGAGATATCTTTTATTGATCACATGATTAGTAAAGGAGATAGTCAATATTTAGAAAGACAACCTACTTGGTTAAAAGAAATAGTACCTAACACCACCGTAAGACGTGACTTTGGTATACATAGATCATCAGAAAAGATTAGAGACTTCCTACACGGTTGTCTTAAGAAGTATTCAGAAGAAATAATAGCTTCTGACACTAACGAAGATGGTGAGGTTATATCAAGTACAAAAGGTATGGCAAAAATATTAGACCCATTGTTACTAGAAGAGATGATTCAATACAATGAGTCTGGTAACTTTGATAGAATTATTGCAGCTGAGTTAGCTATAGGATTAGCTATGAAACTTGATCCAATTATAGGTAAAGTGGGATCTCAAGAAGATGTTAGACTTACATCTATGCATAAGAACAAAAAGAACAAATTATTTACAAAATCTAGAGGTGTATTTAGCAGCTCAAAACATAAAATATTCTCATAATGGCCATTATTAGATATACAAAAGAGGAAAATATTAGATATGCTTATTTAAATATCTTTCCTGATCAGTTTAAAACTGACAAACAAAAACAAGATGATAGTTGGATTAAGAACACAATGGACTATTTCTCAAATAAAGCATATGCAGAGTATATTAAGAATAGAGATACGTTTGTAAAGAACTATGACTTAATGAAAGGTATTCTGAGAAGAGAAGACTTTGCAATAGATGAACCTGAGGTGAAGAGTTTCACAGACATGTTAGAAAAAGATTTAGAACTTCCTGCATATGTAAAGCATTACTCAATTATCACAACACCAATTAATGAACTTGTTGGTGAAATAAGTAAAAGACCTGATGCATACAGAGTGAAAGCTTTTGATGATGATAGTAAAGCTCAAGAGTTACAATTCAAAACAGATACACTTAAAGCTTACGTAATTAATCAAGTGAAGCAACAAGTTATGGTTAAGGCCGCAATGTCTGGCCAGGAAATTTCAATGGAAGACATTAATAAGATTACAATGGAACAGGTTCAAGAAGAATTAGATTCTTATACATCTGTTGCAGAAAAGTGGGCAAACCACACACTTACATGTAATAAAGCAGACTTTCATTTAAAAGAACAAAGTGAAGATGCTTTTAGAGACTTACTTATATCTGCTAGAGAGTTTTATCATATATACGAAGATAATTCAAAGACAGGATTTAATGTAGAAGTGGCTAATCCAAAAAATACTTGGTTTCTAACTACACCAGATAAAAAATACATTTCAGACCCTTCAGGTAGAAATCAAGGAGCTTATGCTGCTGGTACTGTGGAGGTTATGGAAATATCAGAAATTATAGAAGCATTTCCAGACTTGACCAAAGATGAAATAGATCATTTAAGAAGCTCATTACAAGATTATGGATTAATAAATGTAAGAGAATCTAATCTTGGAAACCCTGATGTTACACCTGGTCAAGACTCTGTAACGTATGATACATACGATCCATTAGTATTACAAACACGAATGATTATAGAAAGTGAGATGAAAGAAAATGACGATGGTCTTCGTGATTTCTTAGGTCTTACAAGTAATGTATCTTCATTTGGATATAAGTATGTAGTGGTAAGAAGTTATTGGATATCTAAAAAGAAAATAGGCAAACTCATCTTTGAAGATGAAATGGGTAACGAACAATCAACTTTAGTTACTGAAGATTATAAATCAGGAGATATGCCTACACAAATATCTTTAGAATGGGGATGGGTTAATCAATGGTATCAAGGAACTAAGATAGGTCCAGACATTTATCATGTTAAACCTTATAAATTACTAGACTACTGTCCAATTATAGGTACTACATATGAAGTAAAGAATACAGAAGCAAGATCTCTTGTGGATCTAATGAAACCTTTCCAAACTATATATAATGTTTGTATGAATCAATTATACAAACTACTAGAGAAAGAAGTTGGTAAGGTGCAACTAATGTCACTTAGACATATTCCTATTCCAAAAGATGGAGATGCACAAGATGCATTAGATATGTGGGAAATGGAAGCTAGAGAACGTGGTGTTGTGTTTGTAGACGATAGTCCAGAAAACTTAAAAGCACCAAGTAGCTTTAATCAGTTTACATCACTAGATCTTACACGTACACAAGAAATACAATCAAGATATACATTAGCTCAGCAAATGAAAATAGAATGTTGGGAACTCATAGGTATGTCTAAACAACGTATGGGATCCATAGCTGCATCAGAAACAGCTACAGGTACAAATACTGCTATGCAACAGAGTTACTCTCAGACAGAGCCTCTTTTTGTAGCTCACGAGTATGTAACAGGTCAATTATATCAAGCAATTATAGATGCTTCACAGTATATTGAAAGTTCTAAGCCTCAATCTACTCTTTCTTATATAACATCAGAAGGAGAATCTGCATTTGTACAAGTGAATGGAAACGAATTAAAACTTCGTGATTTAAAAGTGTTTCCAACAAACAGACCAGAGGATACACAAATGTTTAATGAACTTAGACAATTATCTCAAGCACTTATTCAAAACGGTGGAAGTTTATATGATATAATTGAATTATATAGTACTAAGTCTATGAGAGAAATGAAAAAAACTTTCAAAGATTTAAGAGATCAGCAATTACAGCAACAACAACAAGCTCAACAGTTACAACAGCAACAATTAGAGCAACAGCAACAAATTGCTCAAGCTCAAATGCAACAACAACAACAATTAACTGCTAGTGAGCAGGCTAATGAAAACTATCAAAATGAACTTGATCGTGTAAACAAAAAAGAAATTGCTATTATAAATGCAATGTCTAAAGAAGGATCAGCAACTCAAGATTTAGATAACTCTGGTAGCCCAGACTCATTGGAAATAGAAAAATTAGCAATTCAACAATCTACTGCTAGAAAAAATTATGATAGTAAGATGGCTGATATAAATTCTAAGAATAGTTTAGCTCAACAGAAATTACAAATCGAAAGAGAGAAGATTAAGTTGGCTAGAGACAATCAAGCAAATGATTTAGCTGTTGCAAAAATGAATGCACAAGGAAGAAAAAAATAACCAAGTAAATTAGCAACAAAAAAAGTTAATGCTATATTATACATAAAAATTTTACAAATACGTAAAATATACTTGGTAGATAGATAGTGTTATTCTAATTTTATATAATAAACCAAACGTTTAACAAAAAAACAACTACATATGTCTGAAACAGGTAATCCTTTCGGTATACAAAATACTATGGAAACAGGTGCAGGTAATCAACAATTACTAAATGATTTAATGTCTCCAGAAACTTCAACAGGTAATCCTGATGATGTTACACCTATAGTAAATGAGACCAAGCCACCAGAAACAGAAATAAATAATGACCCTCCAAAAGGTAAAGACATTACACCTCCTAAAAGTGTAGATGGTAAAACTGATGAGGAAAAACAAACAGGAGAATCATTAATAGCTGATTTTTTAAGCGATGCTGATGATGCTGATGATAGCTCTGACACGATAGATCCTAATCTCACTACAACTAAAAAAGTAGAAACTCAAGATGATGATGATGATGATGACGATGATGAAGATCAAGGTAATAAGTTTAGTGCTCTTTCAAATGACCTATTTAACTTAGGTGTATTTAATAAGGAAGAAGATGAGGAAGTTTCTATCAACACGCCAGAAGAATTTCTAGAGAGATTTAATGCTGAAAAGAAAAAAGGTGCTACAGAAATAGTTCAAAATTTCATTGGTCAATTTGGAGAAGATTACCAAAATGCATTTGAATCAATTTTTGTTAAAGGTGCAGATCCAAAGGAATATTTTGGAGCATATAATAAGGTTGTAAGTTTCTCAGAAATGGATTTATCCAAAGAGCAAAATCAAGTTTCAATAATGAAACAAGCACTAGCTGATCAAGGTTTTGACCAAGAAGACATAAGTAACGAAATTGAAAGATTGGAGAATTACGGTGATTTAGAAACTGTTGCTACAAGACATCATAAAGTATTAGTAAAGAAAGAAGCTAAAAAGCTTCAACAACTAGATAAAGAAGCTGAACAGATTCAAAAGCAAAAGATTGCAATTAGGAATCAATATATAAATAATGTTCAGTCTATATTATCAGATAAGCTAAAAGAAAAAGAGTTTGATGGAATACCAATCAATAATAATTTAGCAAACGAACTACAAGATTTCCTATTAGTGGATAAGTGGAAAACTCCTGCTGGAGAGAACCTTACTGATTTTGATCGTGCTATTTTAGATTTGAAAAGACCTGAAAATCATGAAATGAAAGTGAAAGTTGGACTTCTAATGAAAATATTAGAAAAAGATCCCACATTAACTACTATACAAAGAAAAGGTGCGTCTAAACAGACAAATCAATTATTTGAGGAAGTTGCAAGACAAGTTACAAAAGATAAAAGTAACACGTCTAATAGAAAAGGATCTAAACCAGCAAAATGGTTTTTATAAATAATAATTAATAACAAAAAACGAATAACATGTCAAACGTTCAAACTATACCAGGATTAACTGGTTTTACTTATGCGAGAGTTGCGTCCATGGATAAACGTGCTGTAGGTAAACTTACAGACGCTAATCACTTGGAAAGTTTCCACTCGACAGAGCCTGCAGATTATGATAAAAAAATTATCAGTCTGTATACTCAATCATCATTGTATAGCAATGATTTCTTAGATATGATTAACAAGAGCACACCGTACTTTATTGATACGAATAGTGATTCTTGGAAATGGGATATCTCAGTACCTTACAAATTTCCAGTAATTATTGATATTCCTGAAGCTACAAATGATTTAGCTAAGCCAGGTATCGATGGTCAAGAGTTTCAAATTGTAATAGATACAAACGAATTCTCTAAAAACGCCATTATTTCTGTAGGAACACGTCAGTATGGACCACGTCTATATGTAATAAAAGATCCACAGCCTTGGAATGCAGGATGGTTATACACAGTTACATTAGTAAGTGATAACCCAACTGTAGATTTCATTTCTTCTACATTCCTACAAGTAGGTATTGAATTAGAATTGATTGATGCTGCAATTGGAGAATTTGATCAAGATTTATTAGGTCTTCCTAGATTAGGTGAGAAAATAACAATGTTCGAATCATTAGGTTCTGGATATGGTTATGAGCACAAAATCACAGAATGGGCAGATGATAAAATGCTAAGAGATACTTCAGGTAAACCTTTAGACATTCTAGTATATGCTCCACAGAGACGTAATCAGTTACCATTAACTCGTAATGATGTTAAGTGGGAACCTTTTGTTGAATTCTGGATGCGTAAGTCTATGATTGAGCTTAAAGTTAAGAGAATGATTTGGGCTAAGCCTGGAACAGTCAAGACTAGCGGTTCTAGACAAGAATTAAAAAGAACTTCTGCTGGTGTATACCACAGAATGAGAAATAACGGTAACTTAGTACAGTATAACCGTGGAGAGTTTTCTGCTAACTTAATACGTTCAGTATTTGGAGATTTATTCTACAGACGAGTGGACGTTAAAGATAGACGAGTTAAAATGTATACTAATGAAGCTGGATTCGATGTATTCCAACAAGCTTTAAAAGATGATGCATTAAACTCTGGATTAACTTTCATGGCAGATTCTGGAGACAGATACTTACAAGGACAAGGACAAAACATTACCTATAACTTTGCATTTGATGCAATGGTTACAAGAGAAACAGGTAAGGTGGAACTTGTTCACTTAAAAGAGTTAGATTTACCACAAACTAACTTGGAATTTGGACAAAACAAAAAGTCTACTCCTGTATTTATGGTATTTGATGTATCACCTGAATCTGATGGATCAATGATTAACAATATCCGTGAAGTACGTATGAAGGGTGCACCTTCTATGACTTGGGGTTATATTGATGGAACTCGTCACCACTTAGGATTTGCTAAGTCTCAAGGTATGAGCTCTGCTAATAAATTCCCAGGGTACGAAATCTGGATGAAAGATCGTTGTGATGTATTTATTGAGGATTTATCTAGAACTGTGTTAATCGAAGAGATTCCACAATTCTAATAACAATAAGAGTACCTATTACGCTATCCATTTGAACAGCGTCCCAGAATAGGTCATTTATAGAGAAGTGTCCCCTCACTCACACCCCTTGTCCCTCCTCAGAGGGGACAATCTTCTCACATTAGAGTACTGGACTTAGATCCTACCTGTTTGATCAGAGTACTCAACAAAGAAAACCAATTATTAATTAAACTACATTATGGGTAAAATAGGAAAAATCTCTACGATTAAAAGAGAGTATAATAGTTCTCAGTTACAAACTATGGATAGCGGATTAGCTTCTAAAGGAATGAGTAGAATTCCTGGAACAGGAGTTTTTAAGTATCCTTACAAAGAACTTGATGGTAAGTATAGAACAGGCTTAGATCCTGATGCATCTTATATCAAACGTATTCAAGATCCAACAGAAAAAGAACTTGAAATTGAAAGAGTTACAGCATTACGAGATAAATTACAAGCTGCTTTAGGAGATATTGATTTAGGACCAAGAGCAACATTCTGGAACTATGGAAAATCTACTGGTACAAACGATGACTTACATGTTAAACCTGTTAAGTTATTAGATGGTGATAACCTATATGATTTAAATCAAACCTTTCAAGAGTTATCTTTTTCTTGGTTAAGAGTACATCCGACTATTGCTTCTAGTTACCAAGCTTGGGAAAGAGGTGAATTTCCTGCTGATACACAATACTATGTTGTAGATGATGAAATCGAAACAGCAATTATTTACAAGAAGAAACAACTAATTAATAAAGCTATTATTAGCTTTGATTCAATGAGTATGGAGAAGAAAAGAAAAGTTGCAAGACTTTTAGGTCTTCCTATTACTAATGAAACAAAAGAAGAAACTGTTTATAATCAAGTAGATAGTATGTTAAAGCAATCTGAAGTTAAGTCTGGAAGTTTTAAAGGATTAAATCCTGTAGAAGTATTTAACAGATTTTCTAACATGAAAGATGATTTACTCCATATTAAAGATTTAGTTAAACAAGCTATTCAACATTCAATTTACAGAATTAAGCCAAGTGGTTTAGTTTATGAAGGAGAATATGAAGTAGCAAAAGATGAAGAAGAATTAGTAAAGTTTTTAATTGACGAAGATAACCAAGATGAGTTATTAGTCTTAGAAGGAAAACTTAAATCTAAAAAACTAGCTGCAGTGTAGTATCTAGTTTTATTAAAAAACATTAGGTATGATATCTGTAGATAGTTTATTATATAAAATAGATCAAAGACTAAATAAACTATCAACGAATGAGCATCAAAAAATTCAACTAGAAGATAAAATCTTAGCTCTGAATGAGGCTCAGATTAAGTTGATAAAACAAAAAGTTGATGGTTTTGCAGTCCCAAATAGATTGGGAATGGATTCTTTTAAGAAAAGGTATGAAGATTTACAAAATCTAGTTATAGATTATGAGAATCAACCATTACCTCTTACAGAAGCCAACACAGAAATAAATAAATGGGATGCTGACATAACAGTATTAAAACCTAAATACATGTTTTATGTAGATAGTTATGTTATAGCAGATAAAGGTGAATGTAAAGATCGTAAGATTTGGATAAATAAAGATCTTAGTAAACACGGAGATTTAGCACTATTACTAAACAACGATCATTACAAGCCAAGTTTTGAGTATCAAGAGACTATAAACTCTCTCAGCTCAAATGTAATAAGCATTTATACAGATGGTACGTTTACACCTAAAACCCTTAATGTAATGTATATGAGGTATCCTATATACATTAATAAAGAAGGCTATATCCAATTTGATGGTGAGCCTTCAACAAACGTGGATTGCGAATTACATGAATATTTAGAAGATGAACTTTTAGATTTAACAGTTCAGAATCTAGCAATGTATACTGAAAATAGTGCTGCTGTACAAAGTGCACAGTTCAGAATACAAACAAACGAATAATTAATAACCCCTTAAATATATAAAAAATGGCGGATTTTTCATTGACTACATTATTTGTAGTCCCAGTAGGGCAGACAGACTTCCCTAGCTCTGGCTCAACTCAGGATTTAACTCCTGGGCAAGTAGGTTTCTTTTATCCAGATTACTCAGCAGTTGATCCAACAACTGATGATGTATCTGATGATGCATACTTCTACGTTGCACAAGGTAGAGAAAACACTTATCTTCAAGGATCAAAACGATCTGATAAGATTTCTCTAGATGCAAGTGATTCTAGTAATAGAAATGTTAATAATGTATCAGAACTTTATTCTGTAAAAGGTTGTGCAACAGCACTTAACCAAATTACAGAAGTAGACAATTGGACTGTACAGTGTGGTGAAGTAGTAACTTTAACATTACGTGCTCACTCTTCTTACATTGATACTCTTTATTTCAACGGATTTACACGTTCAGTAACTGTAAATGCACCATGTTGTGATTGTGGAGGTGATCCATGTGAAGACGTTGATGTACCAGCATTAATTGATCAATTTATTGCAAAACTAGAGCAACAAGCTCCTGGCAACAACCCAGACAACATTAGCTTTAATACTTTCTACACTTTTGAAAGAGTAGGTGATGATGCTTCTGCAAAATTAGTAATTACAGGTAAACCAGTAACAAAATATGGTCAGCCATGTGATGTAGCTGCTGATCCATATGAATTTGACAAAATGCGTTTTCATGCATTTGTTTATTCAGGACCTGCAACTACTGCAGATTTTATTGTAGCAGACAATTGTGATCCTGTTGCAGATGTTGCAGATGTTCAAAAATCTTCTTACCCAAGAGGTACTTCTGATGAAATCAAACAATTAGAAAAGAACTATTACAGTTACCAAGCTGGTTACTTAAAGTCTTTACTAAGAATGAATGGATTCAATCAAAACTTTGAATCTTATGTAACTGATGGTGTTATTTATGACACAATTACTATCAGATTTAATGAATATGATAAAGCTGCATACCAGTGGGGAGACTATATCCCTCAAGATTCAACTGTAATCATTGCGATTCCTCAAGGAGATTTATCAAATGAATTAATTGAAGGAATTATAAGTAATTACGACGGTGTTCAATATGGTGCAGTTTGCGGAACAACAACAACTACCACTACCACTCCATAATAAGGTTTGATAAGTAGATATAATGCATGCCAGAGGGTGAGAAGGATTCTCGCAATCCTCTGGCATTTTTATTTAAAAAAATCATAAAAGTATATGTTAGAATATAATTTAGATTTAGTAACAGGATGTAATAATAACACATTATATCTTATTGTTACAGACGCTTCATACTATCCTACTAATCCACCAGTAGCGTTTAATCCAACTATTACAATTACACCACCAGGTTTTGACCCAGTGGTTTTGCCTTTTGTAGTAAATGGGACAAATGTTTTTGGTTCTGATGACTTAGGTATAACTGAAGAAGGATGTAAACAAGATATTCCTGATGGTATATATTGTTTAGAATATACAATAGAAGTGGATGAATTACTACCTCCAACAACTATAACTATAGATAAAAAACTATTACGTACTGCACAACTAGAAGAAAAGTTTAATAATGCTTTTCTAAAACTAGATCTTATGGAGTGTGATGGAGAGATAGCAAAGCAAACTAGTGTAAATCTTAATACTATTAATTTTTTCATACAAGGGGCTATAGCTGCTGCTAATAATTGTGCAGATAAAGAAGCAATGCGTTTATATAATCAAGCAGATAAAATGTTAAATCATCTTAATAAATGTGGATGTGGTTGCTCAGGAACTAACTATTTAGTAAATTTTAAATAATGGCTCAGTGTGCAAATTGTGGAACAAAGGTAGGGTGCGGTTGCCAGTTAACAAATGGGTTATGTAACTACTGTAAAGGTTCCAAAAAAATAAAAAAATAGTATGTTAGAAAGTAAGTTTACTAATTGTAAGAAATGTGGGGACATAGATGACCTACTTAAAAGAATAAATTGCAAGCTAACTGAGCTTAGTTATAACATGTACAACAATGTTGTATTTATGTTAAACAAGTGCGTACCTGCATATGAGCTTACTCAACTATTAAAATACAGAGAAATTCTAACAAAGAAAAAAACTAACTTAACAGTGTACACAAAAACCTATAAAGTAGGTGACTTATTAGGTGGAGGTGCTGTAGTTAAAGTGTTACCTGATAATGAGTATTTAGTAGTAAGTTTACTTGAATATAATAACTATGTTGGTTGGTCTTTGTCTGGTGACTATGATTTTATATCAGGTGCAGTAGGGAAAGAAATAGGAGATGGCCAAGCAAATACAGATGCTATAATAGCTATGTATGGTGAAGATAACTATGCAGCAAGTCAAGTAAGATCATTTTATGGTTCAGATTGGAATTTACCAAGTAAAGATGAACTTTATGAGTTATATATTAATAAATCAACTTTAGAAGCAGTTCCAGGATTTGAACCTTTTGATAAGTATTTTTATTGGAGTTCTACACAACCAAATGAAATATCAAATCCTGAATTTTATGCATGGGGATTATCTTATCCTGATGGAAATCAAAATACTCCAAACAAAGTTATTGGATCAGGTATACGAGGTGTTAAAATTTACAAAGAAGAAGTAGAAGAACTTAGTGATAGTTATGTAGAAGACTTTACTGTAGAAGATATTGCAGGTAAAGTTATAAGATTAACTGCAGGATGTTCACCAAGATGTCCAGAAGTAAACCCAGTGTGTATATCAACAACTTCTAGTACCACAACAATAAACTGCAGCATTGAAAGCGGAGAAATAGAATGTGTTACACCACCAACAACAACCACCACAACAACAATAATTTAAAAAAAAAATAAAAATATGCCTTGTTCAAATTGTTTTAATGGATGTACAGAAGTTGCATCAGATAAATGTGTTAGATATACAGGAGAGAATATTTCTGAATTAGGAATATCTAACGGAGACACGTTACTTAGTGTTGAGCAAAAAATAACTCAATATTTAATTAGTACACTAAATGGGACAGGTATTTTACCTGATGTGTCTCCTAGTGTTCTTTGTGACATAATACAATCAAATTTACCAGCAGTTGGTCCATTTACACTAAATGACTACTTAACTGGTTTGATTAAAGCGTTATGTGAAATAGATGATAAAGTAACAACTCTTGAAAATGAAAACCCAAATACAGAGTATACACTAGAATGTTTAACTGTTTCAGATAATACAAATACACATGATGTTTTACAGGCTGTAATAACTAAGTTATGTGCAGTTGATACTGACTTAGATTCTTTCATAAGTCTTGTAGATTCAACATATGTAAAAATAGCTGACATAAACACTTACATAGCAAACTATCTAGCAACAGATCCTTCTGCAAGTTTAATAAGTAATAGAATGGCCCCTTACTCAATAACAGCTTATGGAGGTCCTTTAGGAAACTTTGATGCTTCTGGAGCAGGTATAGGTGATTGGGCTAAAATTTATTTATGTAATGGTAATAATGGAACACTTGATTTAAGAGGTAGAGCATTAATTGGAGCAACATCAGGAATGGGTGGAGGAGTAATGAGTTCAAAGGTGGACCCTGCTGTTGCAGGTAATCCAGCTTATACATTAGGTTCTACGACAGGAGATAACAGTGTTATATTGACTGAAGGTCAAATACCTAGTCATACACATTCTAATACAGTAACTGATCCAGAACACAGTCATGATTTAGGTGGAGAGGTAGCTAGTAAGCAAGATGTAGGTGATGGGCAAGTGACAGGAGATGCATTCTCTAACAATAGTAACATTACAACTTATAAAGTAGATAATACAGAATCTGCATCTACAGGAATTAGTGTTACTATTGATCCAACAGGTGGAAACCAAGCACATCAAAATTATCAACCAGGAATAGGAGTGTATTATATAATTTATATACCTTAGTGTTATGAATTGTAATAATTATAAAGATGCTTTTTTACCTGTTAACCCTGATTGTGACAATGTAGTTTTAAATTGGCCATGCGGATGTCAAACCATCTATGTTAAAAGTGAAAACCCTCCATCATCTTGTAGTTGTACAAAATAAAATAATAATAACATGTCACCATTTATAGAAAAATATAAAAAAGGATTAGCTATAGTTTTAGGACATGTTTGTTTATTAATTGGACTTTATGCTCCAGCTCTTTCATCTTTATTAATTTCAGATGAAAGATTAAATTGGAACATAAATAATACAGTATTTACTGGATTAGGAATTATTTTTCTTTGGGGCGAAATTATTGCATTTGCAAAAATTATTCAAAACTCACTTTTAAATAAAAAGAAATAAAAAAAATGTATTATAAAATTGAAATAGGATTAATTTCTCTTATGTTATTAGCAGGAAACGAAACATTAGCTACATTAGTAGCACTTACTACATTGATATATTATGGGTCAATGTTAAAAGTAAATGTAATAGATAAACACCATAATGGAAGTTGGTTAAAGTATTTTAAATCTTTTTTCTGTAAAAAATGACAGTAGAAATAACATTAACATCAGCAGGTACCGATATATCAAATCTTGATATATATTCAGACAGTGATGGTTTTACAACTCCTGTAAGTTCAAATGTTCCTGTAGCATTTTTAACTGCAGGTACAGAATTTATAATACCTGATGATGCTACTTCTGTAAGAGTTCAAGCTCTTGAAGACTGTGTTAATTATATAGATATACCTTTGACATAAAAAAAACAACAATATGCAACCAGAAATACAAATATCATTAGTTATACCAGCAGGGTCTCAAGTAGGTCCTTTTGATTTATACTCAAATGTAGATGGATATACAACACCTTTTGAGATAGGAATTAATGCTTCTGAATTTTTAACTCCAGGATACATTACAACTCCACCTGATGGAACAACATTTATTAGAGTTCAATCTACTGGATCATGTGATACATTTATTGATTTAGAAAATACATGTCAACCAACAACAACAACAACTACTAGTTCTAGTACGTCAACAACTACTACATCATCTACAAGTACAACAACAAGTACAAGTAGTACTACGACAACAACTACTACTATACCACCAACTACTACTACAACAACAAGTAGCACTAGTACAACAACAACAACAACTACTGCACCTCCAACCACTACTACAACAAGTACAACTAAAGCACCGATTGGTTATTTGATGACTTCATCTAATTTAACTGAAGCTGCCGCTTGTTCTGATTCTTTTTTCTCAACTGTATATGTTGAAAACAATACATTTGCTGTAGGTAATATAGTTTATACTGATTCTGCTAGAACAAACCCATTCACATTTAATGTTGGACAATATTATAAAGTAGATTATCCAAATGGTGCCACTAATCAAATAGTTTTACAAGGAAATGCTTCAGGTGAAATTACTAACATAGCTACATGTAACGTAACATCTGACTTATATATTAGTGGTGTACAAAGTCAATGTCCTGACTTCTGTCAAAACAACTACTCAATACCTACTCAGAAAACTACTGTATCTGGTCATACTTTCTGGACATTAGCACCTGGAGATATTATACAAGGTGCTACATTAACAGCAGGATGGTACGCTTATGCAAATACTAATACGACAACTAGTGCAGCAGCTGCTTCAGGTTTACTTAGAATGTTTAGAATTGTAAGTGGGAATAGTGTTCAAGAAATAAGTCAATGCAGTGATGATAATTTATCTTGTGATCTACAATAATATATGACAGGAATAATTCAAATATTAAACATAGGCATTAATGCTGATAACTTTTTGCTATACTCAGATGTAGACAACTATTTATCAGCATTTGAAACCAATGTTTCTAGACAGTCTTTGTTAGATGGTTTTCCCAGTGATCAAATACCTGCTGGTACTACAATAATTAGATGTGTATCTACAACTCAAGAATGTCCTGTAGAAATTGATATTGATGTATCAAATCTATGTTACAAGCTTAGTGCTGATTTATACTATATGTATTTTTTAGATTATATATTTAAACCTAATAAAACATATTTCTATGGTAACTTTGATGAATACACCGATAGTGTTACATCATTTACACGTAACTCATTTATAAGTATAAATGATGATTTAACTATTGATCAGAGTATGAATATAGGTACAGGTTTTACTGGTGTCTATTATACTGGAGAATCTATGGTTGAGCAACCTGATGGTAAATTAATATTTACAGGTTCATTTACAGACTATAATGGAACTGCTGCTAATAAAATAATTAGATTAAATTCTGATTTTACAGTTGATACTTCATTTGTTTACGGTTCAGGGTTTGCAGGTGCGATATTTAATTATACTCAAGGATGTAAAGTAGATTCTAATGGGTCAATAGTTGTAACAGGATTGTTTGATAGTTATAATGGCACACCATCTAGTCGTATTGCTAGGTTGCTATCTAATGGAACAATAGACCCTAGTTTTGCGATTGGTTCAGGTTTTTCAGGTGGAGGCAATACAGGAACTGACGTTTTAATAAACCCTGACAACTCAATATTTTGTTTAGGGTATTGGAATACATTTAATGGAACACCTGTATCACCTGGAATAACAAAGCTAACTTCTACAGGAGCATTAGACCCTTCGTTTAACGGAGGAACTGGGTTTAATCCATACCTTGCCACTAATCCTAATTATTTTATCAGATACGCAAATGAAACTTCTTTTTATGTGACAGGGTATTTTACATCTTATAATGGCGTTTCAGCAAACTATATTATAAAATTAAATGAAGATGGTTCTATAGATACTTCTGCTAATTTTGGAACAGGCTTTAATGCTAATACTTATTTATCTACAATAATATGGGATAATAAAATATATATACAGGGAGATTTTACAGAATATAATGGTACACCATCTTATTATAATATAATATTAAACTTAGATGGTTCGATATTTTATACATTTGATGTAATTGATTTTTCTCCATATGTAGCATATTATGCATTGGTAATAGGAAATAAAATATACGCACCTATTAATGGATGCTATACAGAAATACTAGACATTACAAATTGTAATGATGTTACAAGTGGACAAATAGAATGTGCCCCAACAACTACCACAACAACAACAATTTTCAGTTGTCAGTTTTCTACTAATCAACAACTAAAAGATGCAGCACTATTATGGGTAACTGATAACGCTCAAGCTTTAATAGATTATGGACCTATAAATAATTGGAGCATGTGTCCTGAACTTACTGATATGAGCGAGATATTTTATGAGCGTTTTCCTCCAAGTGCTTTTGCGAATTTTAATGACGATATTAGTAATTGGGACACCTCAAACATAACTAATATGGAAAACATGTTTGGTAATGCATCATCTTTCAATCAAGATATTTCCACCTGGGATGTGAGTAGTGTTACTAATATGGAATCTATGTTTTTTAATGCATCATCTTTCAATCAGGACATAAATGCATGGGATGTGAGTAGTGTGACTACTATGCGACGTATGTTTCTTTCTGCTTCCTCTTTTAATCAATCTTTAAATAATTGGGACGTAAGTAGTGTTACTAGAATGGATAGTATGTTTAATACTGCAACTGTTTTTAATCAAGATATAAGTAGTTGGGACACTAGTAATGTTACTAATATGGGTACGATGTTTTCTGAGACAGACGATTTTAATCAAGATATTAGTTCTTGGGATACAAGTAATGTTGTTAATATGAATCAGATGTTTACTGGTGCAGAATCTTTTAATCAACCTATTGGTGCATGGGATGTAAGTAGTGTTACTGATATGGAAGCTATGTTCGTTAGGACATTATTATTTAATCAGCCATTAAATAGTTGGGATACAAGTAGTGTAATTATTATGGCTAACATGTTTGCATACGCAGAAGCTTTTAATCAACCAATAGATAACTGGGATGTTTCTAATGTGAATGATATGAGTAGTATGTTTTCCAATAATGATATTTTTGATCAGGATTTGAATACTTGGGATGTGAGTAGCGTTAATGATTTGAATAGCATGTTTGAGTTTAATACTGTTTTTAATGGAAATATTTCGAATTGGTCTACAGGAAGTTGTACTAATTTTGGCAAGATGTTTAAAGATGCTCCATCATTTAATCAAGATGTTGGTGCATGGGATGTAAGTGCAGTAATATTCTCTGTTTTTTTACAGAATATGTTTAACAACGCATCGTCTTTTAATCAAGATTTAACAGGTTGGTGTGTTACAAATATTACTTCAGAACCTGGTGGTTTTAGTACTGGTTCTTTATTAACACCAGCTAACAAACCTATTTGGGGTACTTGTCCACCTTAAACTAATTAAAAAACCTTGTTTTGTTGGTTTTACAAGGTTTTCTCCTGAGGGCAAAAGGTCCTCGGGAGTTTTTATTTATAACTAAACTGATTATAAAGATGATTGCCTGTAGTGAATTTTTTTGATATATGCAAAATAAATTTTATATCTTTACCATATTTTAACTATTAAAAAAAATGACTAACGACCCAAGTCTACTAGAGAAATTAAAAAATCTACTTCGTTGGAAAAAAAGTAAAAAGTTTTACGCTGAAAAGTTAAACATCACAGAAGAGGAAGTAGTTGAGTTAATAAAAGAAATTAAAAAAAGTGACCCTAAGGATTATGAATTTTATAAAAATTCAGAAAAAAACTCTACAACTGTAAAAAAAGTTAATGTAGAAAAAGGCACTATTGAAAGTACAATTACATCTGATTACGAACCTAAAGATCATTTAGAGTTAGCAAAGCTTCATAAAATAAATTTAGAAGAGTATATTATTACTAACTATTGGTCTAAGATGCTACCTAGTGGTAAGTTTACATCTTCTATTTTTTCCAAAAGAAAAGGACCTGATGACTATAATGCTGAAGACTTTTCAAAGTTTTTAAAAAACTACAAACCTTCTAAGGTAGAAATAAACAAAACCAAATTAGATGCTAATAAAAGTACAATAGATGTTGAGTTGTCTATTTCTGATTATCACTTAGCTAAAAAATATATTGAAGGAAATAATAGTATAGAGAAAAGAGCTAGAACTTTTGTTGAAATGACAGAAGAATTAATAATTAAAACTGCAAGAGTTTATAATATTGATACAGTTATATTTCCAATATCTAATGACTTCTTTCATACAGACAATTACCAAAATCAAACTACAAACGGAACTCCTCAAGATGTTATAATGGAATATGACTCTGAGTATGAGTTAGGGTTTTCTATTCTTATAGACTCTATTAATATTCAAAGAACATATTCTAATAAAGTTATTGTTGTGTTAGTTCCTGGCAATCATGATAAAACTAAGTCATTTTATTTAGCTCATGCTTTAGAGATTTATTTTAAGGATGATAAAGATGTAGAGTTTTTAAGAGACAGTACACCAATAAAAGCATTAACTTTAGGAAATACATTTATTGGATATCATCATGGTAATTGTAAAATAGAGTCTTTACCGTTGTTATTTGCAACACATCCTGTATACGGAAAGATGTTTGGAGACTCTAAGTATCAAGAAGTCCATACAGGGGATAAACATCACTATATGGCAAAAGAAGTAAAAGGTTGTAGAATACAACAGATGCCTAGTTTATCGGATTCTGATAAATGGCATAGAGATAGCGGTTATGTACATTCCATAAGAGCTGCACTTCTTCTAGGATACAATAAAGAAAAAGGTAAGGAATGTGAATTTGAAAAAAGAATATAATTATGTCAACTCTTAGAAAATTAGTTTCAGATGTAAGATCAACACATAAAATCTTATCTACTGACGCACTTATAACTGATAGAGCAATTGCGTCTGAGGTTAAACTAAACGCATTAACTTTAATTAAAAGAGAAACTAACTTGAGAAGATTGTGGGCCAGTGATACACTGTTTACTACAATTCCTTGTTTAGAAATGATAGAAGTTCCCATATCTGAATGTTGTGACTATGTTGACCCATGTACTGTGGCCAGATCAAAACATAAACTTCCAAGAATATCTGAAGGTAATTATCAGTATGTTATTCAGGGTGTTTATTCAATAAATGCAATGGGAGGAAGTGGTACTAAAATAAAAGAAATCACTGTAAATAGATATTTAAACTTATTAAAACTTCCTATAATTAAAAAAGAAAGTTATTTTTGGATATCTAATGGATATTTATATGTAAGTAACCCATTGCTTCAAGCTGTAAGATTTGTCGCACTATTTGAAGAAGATGTAACTAAACAGATAATGTATCCAGATTGTGAATGTGGTACAAATTATACTTTAGATGAGTATTGTATGAACCCATTAGATAAAGAGTCTTTTGTTCCTGGGTATCTAGAGCAACAAACTTTAGCTATGACATCTACAAAGCTCTTAAGTACATATTTTAATATAAAATCAGATATGAGTAATGAGGGCATTGATGGCCAAGCACCTAATGCTCAACCAACAAACTAAATTAAATGCCAAGAGTTCCTGTAGATTGGAGAAGTGCAAGTAAAGATAACTACAAAGATTTTTGTAAAAATAACCCACTTGTAAACTTAACTTTTAATGAGTGGAAAAATATAATATATGAATTTAATGAACAGTTTAAATATCATATATTAGAAACAGGAAATCGAGAAAAACTACCTTGTGGATTTGGAGAGTTTTCAATAAACAAGAAAAAAAGGAAAAAAATAAAATCTAATAATGGTAAAGAATTTATAAATCTACCTATTGACTGGAAAAAAACTAGAGAAAAAGGTAAACATATTTATAACTTTAACTATCATACAGAAGGTTATTTTTTTGGATGGATGTGGTTTAACAGAAGTGCAAGATTCAGACATTCAGAGTGTTGGTTCTTTAAACCTACAAGAGTAACATCTAGATTGTTATCACATTATGTAAACACAGATAAAAAATACCAACATATATATAACGAATGGACTAAAAGATTTTAGAAATGTCATACTATCATAAATATAATTTTGTTTCACCAGAACCTATTTACGCTACAGTAAAAGAAGAATTAAAGTCTTACTTTGATACAGGAGCAGTAGATGATTTATTATTTCCAACATACTTAAACAAATGTTTAAATAAGTTAGGTAAAACAAGTTACAAAATAGATGAGCAAGTTTTGTTTGTAGAAGACTTTCAATCAAGACTTCCTGACAATTTTCATGCAGTGAGGGAAGCATGGATGTGTGCAGAGGTTCCAGGAAATCCTTATCCCTCAGCAACATCTTTTTATTCTCAGGCTGCAAATGCAACAACTATACAAATATCTCCACTAACAATAGGTGGAACTCCCTGCAACAATCCTAAATGCCAACATCCAGCATGCGATGGTACATGTATGCCTGAACTAGTTCAAGCTGTGTATAAAACAAACAATGAGATTGCTAGATCATATAGATATGATTATTTACTTAGACCAGGAAACATATCAGCAAGAAGTCAATGCGATGTTAATTACAGAAGTGATTGGAATAACTTTGCACCACCTATGCGTGAGTTTACTCCTGGTTCATCAAGTTACGATAGCTTCGATATTAGAGACAATAAATTTGTAACGAACTTTAGACATGCTGTAATTCATTTACTCTTTTATTCCACAGACTATGACGATTCTGGTAATCAAATGATACCAGATAATTACAGGATTGCAGAATATGTTGAGGCATTTATTAAATATAAAGTATTTGAGACTCTTACTAATCAAACAAATGACGAAACATTTAATCAGTTACAATCAAAGTTAGCTTATTATAAACAACTTAGCGATGAGGCTTGGATTATAGCTTTCACTGAGTCAAAGAAGCAAACATCTTGGGAAAAACAACGAAGAATTAAAAAAGATTTAAACAGGTTCAATAAGTATGAACTTCCTAACCGTACTAACAGATATGGTAGAAGACGTAATAATTAAGAACTATGGCTGAAGAAAAATCAAAAGATCAAGGAAATATAAGACTTAATCCAGGAAGTGCTCAAGCAGGATTAAATTTAGATAGTTCAGTTAGTCAAGTTGGACCAGGTAAGGTGACTTATGCTTTAAATGCTGCTGTTGAGAACTTTGATGATAATTCTGTAAGTTATCAAAATGAGTTAGGTAATGAGCTATGTCTTACATTTCCAAAAGGATATAAACTTATTGGAGAATATTACATACCTGAAAAAAGAAAGCATATATTTTTCTTAGTAAACCCTAAAATAGAAGGTAGTGAGATAGGGTTTATGGATAACAATGATTGTCAATATCAAACATTAGTTAATTCCTCTTGTTTAAATTTTGACATAAAACATCCTATTCCTAAAATAGTTCATAGAATAACTAACTGTACTACAGAAATATATTGGACAGATGGTAAAAATCCAAGAAGGTATTTAGACATTGAGAATATTCCTTACAAACTTGTAGCAGGTACACCTAGTTGTGATCCTGTATATGGAGATGAGTTAGATTGTAATCAACTTAAAATTCAACCAAACTTCTCTATTCCTAATCTAAATATTGTAGATGTACTAAACATTGGGGATCTAGTTGCTGGTACTTATCAGTTTGCAATACAGTATTCTGATTCTGGAGGTAATGAACTCACTTCATATTATTCTATAACTAATCCAACTCCTATTGCTGATGAGTTCAAGACAACAGTAAATTTTAACTATAATGTAGGAAAATCTATTGTTGTAGGCATATCTAATCTTGATTTAACAGGACAGTTTCAATATTTTAACTTGGCTGTAATTAAGACAATAAACAACGTCTCTTCAGTAGAACTTATTGGAACATACAATATTGAAGAAGCATCTAAAGAAGTAACATATACAGGAGCAGATAAAACTGCTATACAGCTTTCCACATCAGATATATTTGAAAAGTTTCCTTACTATGATATAGCTCAAGATGTTACAGCAGTGCAAGATGTTATTGTTTGGGACAATCTTACATCTATTGATAGAGTAAACTATCAATCAATTGCAACAAATATAACTTTAGGATGGGAAACATACAGAATACCACCAGATGAAGATTACTCAGATGAACTAAATGCCACAAACTTACGTGGATACATGCGTGATGAAGTGTATGCATTTGAGATAGTGTTCTTACTAAAGAACGGTAAACAAACTGATGGGTTTCACATTCCTGGTAGAGAAAAGAATAATAGTGATGGGTATCCTGATGTACCTTCTACAAACAATGACTTTATAGGTGAACCAGATTATCAAGTTGGAGACATTGGTTACTCTCCTTATTGGAAAATTTATAATACAGCAAGTTTAACAGGATTTTCTCCAGATTACGTTAATGATGAAAACTACAAAGGACCATATCAATATGGTGAATTAGCTTATTGGGAATCTACAGAAGAGTATCCTTGTAATGATGATGTATGGGGAGATTTAGCAGGACAAAAGATTAGACATCACAAGTTTCCAGATATAGCAGTAAGTCCTATTATTGAAAACGGAGAAATAAAATATGGACCAGTTGTAGAAAATACCAGCGATGATACTAATGCTACACCAACAAACTGTCTTACGTACAGTATTGAAAATTATGATCTTGTTGAAGATTTAATATATAGATATAGGGATTGTAACGGTGAATTGATAGAGGATGAAATAGTACCAGGAGATTCAAGTACTCCAAATTTTTGTGCACAAGAGGGATCAATAAGTAGGCAAGGAGGGTCACTTGCTTACACTATAGTAACAGAAACACCAAACGAATGTGAGAATTCAGAAACAGTAGAAGAAGATGAAGATTTAGTAGTTACTCAAGAAATAATTCCTGAAATGCAGGATACTGCTGTTTTTCCAATAGGTATAAGAATAGACAATAGTCAAATTAATGCATTAATATTATCATCAGGACTAACATCTGATCAGAAAGATGATATTGTTGGATATAAAATAGTAAGAGGCAATAGAGGTACAAACAAATCTATTGTTGCAAAAGGTATGCTTAGAAATGTAAATAAGTATACAAGAGATGAGCAAGATTACTATTATCCTAACTATCCGTATAATGATTTACGCAAAGATCCTTTTTTAAATAAGACTAACAATGCATATTCTTCTGAAGCAGAAGTTTGGTTAGTAACCTGTGAGCAAATAAATGATGACTTAGGATATGCTATAATTCAATATTATGATGTTAATACAAATAAAGTATTAGAAAAAAATATTGAATTAGGTGAAACTATTGAGTTTTGTGCATTGGAAAAACCTACAACACTTAAAGGTGTATGTTTGATTGGGCCAGCAAATTATGATGTTTATTATGCTTCATCTTGTGCTGGAGGCAAAGGTTTTGCAATATTTTGGACTGATCCTTTTACTGATGATAATACACTTGATGAAAGCAAGAGGGAATGGCTAACAAATAATAATTGTCCTATTCCACTTGGAAGGTGTGATTCTACATACGTTAGAGTTAAGGTTGGAAGTTCTATATCAGATGATTGTTCAGGATCAGGTCTTTGTGCTTGTGAACTTACTAAGGTTTTAACAAATTCTACAGAACAAGAAATAGGAGTTATTTTACCTTTGTCTGAAGGAGGTAGAAGATCTAAAATTGATTGCACTAAATCAGAACCTCAACCAGCTTTACAGGAAAAAGATTCTTATAGACAAATATTTAATTCACCAGAAACATCTTTTGGACAACCTTTCTTAGGAAGTGTATTGAAACTTGAAAGTGTCATGTTTGGTGGAGGTAAGGGTCACTTTGTAGAAGTTAAAGATAATGCTAAGTATAAACTTTTATCTAAAGAAGCACAGATAGATGCTTTGAATAGTTCAGAAGAAGTTGCAGGAATTACGGATGATTTTAATGCAGGTGTAATGTTTACTGTATACCAATCTTATTTAACAATATATGTAAATGGTATTACTAGAAAGAATTACGGAATGTCTTTCAATTCTAGAGCAAATTATGATTATTCTCTTGACATTGAAAATAATGTAAACGATGGAATAAAACAAAGAGATATTGATTTTACTAGATATTTAATCCCTGGTGTACAATCTTTAAGAAGTGACGAATTAGATGTTAATAATTGGAATAGAGAAAGTTCTGTATTTATCAAAACAAAAGAAAAGAGAGAAGATGATTCTGAAGTTACACCTATTCCTTTTCCAAGTGATACACCTAGTATTAATCCATCTGGAATAAGTCCTAATATTACTGATAGATCTAGATTTACAATTAGTGAAAATTCTTTATGTGGTGCATTTAGTAAAGAGCAAGACTTATCTGTAGTATCATATTATGCTTCTATGAAAAACATCATAGTTAATCAATATGGTCAGATTTATTCTTATGAAACTATTGATACAGGATATCAATCATTAGTTGGGAATTCTGACACAGCTATTGTTTTCGGAGGAGATGTATTTATTTCTAGATTTACATATAAAACTAAACTCCCTTTCTTTATTGATAATAGGGTAAATGCTCCTGATGATAGTGATATATTTTACGATGAAATAGGTAATATTGCTTATCCAAAATACTGGCACTCTGCAAGATCTATTTTAGAAGACTACACTGTGACAGAGGATGGTGATGATGTACCAATGAGAAATATTATATCATACAAAGCCCACAACTTTGATTGTCCTAACGATCCATCTGCAATAGCTCCAGGAGAAGGCTCTGCTAGAACATTTTATGATGGATATATTTATATGTTTGCATATGGTGTACCTAACTTCTATTGTGAAAGTACATACAATACAGACTTACGTCAAGCATTTAATAATAAAGAAGGAGACTTCTGGCCACATGTAAGCAGTGGTATCCCTGATGACTGGGTACAAGAAAGTAATGTACCAATTGCACAAGACAACACATATTACTATAATGTAACTTTCTCTAAGCAAAATAAAGAGAATGTTTTTACACATCTTCCACCTGATTGGAAAGAAGATTTTTGTTTTACTAATTTTCCATTTAGAGCAATATACTCTGATCCAACTACAGCTAATGCTGACAATAGAGTTAATAATTGGTTAGTATATAGAGCTTTATCTTTCTACGACTTTCCTCAAAACTATGGAGATTTAACATCGTTAGATGGTATTCAGAATAAAGCAATACTTGCAAGGTTTGAAAACAAGTCATTATTGTATAATAATTTACTAACTATCGATACTAGTAACCCTCAGGCTGCTTATATTGGTAATCCTAATTTATTTAGTTCATCTCCACCAATTGATTTTGCTGAAACAGATCTTGGTTATGTAGGTTCACAACATAAATTTATGCTAAAGATACCTCAAGGTCAAGTTACTATTGATGCTAAAAGAGGTCAAGTATTTTTAATTGCAGGAAAAGCTGTTGACTTGACAGCATTTAATTCTGGAGTGAATAAGTTTATGAAAGATGAACTTCCATTTCATATATTAAGAACTTTTGCTAATGTAGAGATAGATAATAATTTTAACGGTATTGGTTTACACGGTGTATATGATAGTAGATTTGAGAGAATAATTATAACTAAACTTGACTATGCTCCATTATCAGAAGATATCCAATATGATGAAATTAATGATTCATTTTACATTACAGATGCAGCAGGTTTAGAAAGAATTATATCTTTAAAAGATGAGAAGTACTTTTGTAATAAATCATGGACTTTATCTTTTGATTTTAATATACAAAGCTGGGTATCTTTTCACTCATATCTTCCAAACTTTTATATAGCAGATAATGCATTTTTCTATTCAGGAAAGAATGGATGTTGTGACTTTGATGATGGTCTTCCTAATTTTGAAGTTATAGCTGGAGAAGTTGAACCTCCAGTAATAATTACCACTACAACTACAACAACATCACCTCCATTATTTACAACAACTACAAGTACAACTCAAGAACCAGATTGTGAATTATCAGTTGGAGTATTTACACCAACAAGTTGCCAATTAGAAGGAACTGCTATAATAACAATTCCTCCAACAACTACAGCTTGTACAAGACCAAGTGGATTAATTGTAGATGACTTTTTAGAAGGTTATCAAGAAGCTCCTAACCCTGCTGTTACGAGTACAGGTAATTCTCAAGACGCTTGTGATGCTGCATCTTTAATTTATCTTGGTGTACCACCTTCATCAGCACTTCCTATACTTAGACAAGTGATGTATGATCCTGCAACTGGTTTAAGTATAAATTCTATAATTTATGATGGAACAGGTAATGATTGTACATTTGTGCCAGATGGTTGGTATTCTACTCAAGGATCATATTTAGGAAGAAATTCTGTATTCAAAGTAGAAAGTGGAGTTATAACAGATAGAAGAGATTGTTCAATTACAACAACAACTACAACCACTCCTGTTCCAACTACAACAACCACAACTACTATTTCACCAACATGTAACGAATATGAAGTAGCAGGACCTACTGCAATATTTTACACAGATTGTTTTGGAAATACACAAGAATTAATTGTAGCGTCAGGAAACTCAGCTACTATATGTGCAAGTGTAGCACCTTTAGGAGGAACATTAATTGGACCATGTACCCCGTAATATATTAAGAATGGCAAATACAAAAACAATATCAATAAAGCTTACATCATCTGGTTCTAATGAAGGACCTTTTGATATATTAGATTTACAAGATGTTCTTTTGTTATCTGATGTGACTAAAGAGCAATTGATAGAAGGGATATCTTTTGAAATAGATAAAGATGCAACAGCTATTAAAATTAAATCAAAGGGTAGTTGTGATTTTGAAGTTATAGTTGAGTTAAAAAATATAACAAATCAAGAGTGGGTTACTACTAGTTATTCAGAAGATGGTACAGGGTGTTTATGGACACATTTAACAAATCAATCTATATACAATTATTTCTATGGTGTAATAGAGCCTTATATAATTGAGTACCCTTTCTCTTACAAATATCAGGATGAGATATTACAGAATGTAAAAGATTACACTAAGGCATATGTGTATTATCCAAGTGAGACAGAACAGTTTGACTCTAACCGTAGAGTTCAAGTTGATAATGAATGGTTTAATAAAGCTGTACTGTTTAACGGTCAACAGTCTACAGGTATATTAGAACTTGTCCCAAAGCCTGAAAATAATTTGGCAGCATATGGAAAATATCCTATATTAAACGAAGAAAGTAAAACTATTATATACACAAAGAGTGATAACTTCTATCAGTATAATACTTTCTGGGCACTTCAAAAAGATATAAGGCTTCCTTTGTTTAATACACCGTGCTCATCTAAATCATTAGATAAAGTGGTTAATCAGTCTAACATGGACTATGGACCAAAAACTTATAAGAAAGCAACTCTAAGAGCAAAAGATTTAAAGGTTAGACATATTCTTGACAATAGGTCAACTGTTCACTTAGTAAGTCAATTTATTGTTACACCAGCACAAATAAGCTATAAGTAATGAAGAAGAAAGGTTTATCAGCAGCAAAAGCTAAAAAGATACTTAAAGATGGTTACGTAAAAGGTAAACCTCTCACTGAAAAACAAAAGAAGTTTTTTGGAAGTATTGCTGATGGAGCTACACCATTAAAAAAGATTAATGGTGGTTGGTTAGATAAATATAACGATGGTGGTAGCGTACAACCTAACTACAATGATAGTAATGTATCTCTTCCTCCTGGATTCAAAGGATGGGGATATGATAATAGTCCAAGTGGGTATAATCCTGCATGGAATGGACCAGTTGCTCAAAATGGACTAGAATTAAATAAAAAATATATTGACTCTACACTTAATGCTAATATGGATAAGCGTTGGGTGCAAAGACTTTATGAGAAGAACCCTGAGTTTTATTTAGAAGGACAAACAGAGCCTTCTACACATTTTATGGAAGATGGAGATGGTTATGTTTATCCTAGAGTGATGGAAGGTGATGATAAACAATTGAAAGCAGTATCTAGAGAAGAAGGAAGGGCACAAGGTATTAAGTTTCCTAATGACAAAATAGCTCAATGGTTTGCTAAAAATTACAAGAAAGGAACAAATGTATTAAAAGAATACCAAATGGGAGGTAGTCTTCCAGGAGCTACAGGAATGATGTATGCACGTACGTCTGGAACAACTCCTGAAGAACCTACTCAAGCTAAAAATGGTGGAAGATGTTGGCCAGGATATAAAACAGTTGCTGGTAAGACACCTTTTAGTAAAGGCAGTTGTCAGAAAGCTCAAAATGGTCAAGATGTAAACTTTGACAGTGTTCAAAGAGCTGTTAGAAATGTAGAAAGTTTAGATGGGAAACTTATGTTGAATCCAGAATCTACAGCTACAGGTTTATATGGTCAGAGATTTAGTGAAATTAGAAATGATTATCCTGGAACCAGAAGAGAGTTTTCAAAAGATACAGTAGCTCAAAAAGAGTTTTTTAAAAGAAGATTTTATGATGGACTTGAGGCTTCAGAAACTACATCGCTATTACAAGACGCTAATGATTTATATAATGACTATTCTCCTCAAATAAAAAACTTTCCATATAGTAAAGAAGATTTAGCAGTGTTATCTAATTTTATAGGTAGAGGTGGAACACGTAAATATTTAGGATATGCTATAAGAGATGGCAAACCACTAGCTGAAGCTTTGCCTAATGTTTATGGACCAAATGCTAAACAATCTAATAAAACTCCAGAAGAGTATTTAGAAAAAGCTAGAAAATATTACCAAAATGGTGGTGACGTACCTAAAGCTCAAGGTGGAATAGTAATGTATGGTACACCTGAATATAAAAAAGCATATGAAGAAGGTACATTTGCAGATGTTCCTAATCCGTTAGATGAAGTATTAATATACTCAGGAGTAGACTATGAGAAGTATCCTTACTATAATGATTTAAGTGCACAGCAAAGAAAATACTTTAATGATGATGGCCCTATTGGTAGAGGTGTAAGAAGAGCTGCTCAAACTAAGAAAGGACTTGCAGAAGATACAAGAGATATGGTGACAGGTATGTTAGTGCAACAACCTTTAGCTGCATTACAAACTCCTCAATCACTCATGGTGGAGGGTATAGAAGCATTAAGAGGTAGAGATGCTAACTTTTTAAATGCACTTACATTTGATACACAGAGAACACCATCTGAAGTATTTAATGTAGAGAACCCATATGGAGCATTTGCTCTTGATGCAATAACAGATCCAATGAATCTTGTAGGTGCAGGTGTAGCAGATGATGTATTAAAACTTGGTTTAAAACAAGGATTAAAAAACACAGCTGTAAGAAATGTAGATAATGTAAAACAAGTAGGTAAATATCTTACTACAAAAACTCCTTTAAGAAATGCTCATAACTATAATCCTTTTGCAGGAATAACTACAGCTACTCCAAAAAAATTAAAAGCAGTAGGTGTTAATAATAAACCTAAAAATTTTAAATCAGAGATAAACTCAGATGATTTTTCGATGCCTCCTG
>Ga0213868_10000862_pt1 | contig 29582 bp, 24 predicted proteins | sample PICome_9_FD_160087 | JGI IMG/M metagenome (GOLD analysis project Ga0213868, IMG submission 160087) | Coastal seawater microbial communities near Pivers Island, North Carolina, United States - PICO127 | ecosystem: Environmental > Aquatic > Marine > Coastal | place: USA: North Carolina... | reverse complement strand
CATTATTGTTTCATTTACTCGACCAATCAGAGTGTATTCAAGATATGTTCTTCATGCTTCAACGGGAAGTTGTAGAACGTATCTGTGCGCAACCAGGTACTAAGCGATATGGTCGTTTGAGTATTATGGTGCAATATCGGTGTCAGGCAGAGTTATTATTTATAGTGCCACCAGAAGCTTTTGACCCTATTCCTAAAGTTGAATCGGCTATAATTTACCTTCATCCCTTAGCTGAACGTATTGGTGGAAATGTCGATATACAAGCATTAGGACAAGTAGTCACTCAGGCATTCTCTCAAAGACGTAAAACTATTGCTAACACCTTGAAAAACCTAGTCGGGCTTGATGTTTTGCTAGCCTCAGGAATTGATCTAGAACAGCGACCAGAAACCATAACAGTTGTTCAGTATGTGGAAATAACCCGCACATGGCTTGAATCAACAAAAGATTAAGTATTTGGTGATAATATCGCGGGTAGATTACTCCGATACAAAATGGGAGTTTATCTTAGACCACAAGTAATGTGAGCAAAGACTTGACACTCTGATTTTGCTGTAGTTAGATAGCCATTCCCTATTAGGCCATTCGGCTTGGGTCGAGACAATAAATAATTAAGTATTAACGAGATGAGGAATTAAATTTTGAATAAATCTGAATTGATTGATGCTATTGCAACTGCTGCTGATATTTCAAAAGCAAAAGCGGCTCTAGCTGTAGATGGTATGACTGGTGCGGTAACAAAAGCACTTAGTTCTGGTGATCAAGTAACATTGGTTGGCTTTGGAACATTCTCTGTACGTGACCGTGCTGCGCGCACAGGTCGTAACCCTCGTACAGGTGAAGAGATTCAAATTGCAGCTGCAAAAATTCCAGCATTTAAAGCTGGCAAAGCGTTAAAGGATGCTGTAAACTAGTTTTTTTTCTTGGGGTGCTTAGCTCAGCTGGGAGAGCATCGCCCTTACAAGGCGAGGGTCGGGGGTTCGAACCCCTCAGCACCCACCAAGAAAAATGGAGCGGTAGTTCAGCTGGTTAGAATGCTGGCCTGTCACGCCGGAGGTCGCGGGTTCGAGTCCCGTCCGCTCCGCCATATATCGAAAAGGCGCATTTTATGCGCCTTTTTTTTTGCATCTTTTTTGGGTGTAAATTTACAACACTTTTTTTACTGAAGGTCCTATTCTATGTTGCATTTTATTCGTGAACGAGCCCAAGGTTGGGTCGCATGGTTTATTGTAGGCTTAATTAGTATTCCATTTGCTTTATGGGGCGTTAACTCCTATCTGACTGGTCCTTCTGATGTCATTGTGGCCGAAGTCAACGGTCAACCAATCCAGCAAGTTGAATATCAAAAAGCCCTACAGCAATATCGTGATCGTATGAGAAATATGATGGGAGAGAATTTTGACCCAGCGATGTTTGATGGTTTAGCTGTAAAACAGAATGTCCTTGAAGGTCTTATAGAACAAAAACTGCTCATTTTGGCAGGAAATGATTTGGGACAGCGCGTTACTGATCAGGCACTATTTGAGATTATTAAATCAACGGCGGCATTTCAAAAGAATGGTCAATTTGATAACGACGTTTATTCAATGACTCTTGCCCGTGTTGGTATGAATCCGGCCCAATACGAATCGCAACTACGAGTAGATGTACTAACACAAGAATTAGCTGAAAATACACAACGATCGGTAATTGTTACTGATTATAATTTAAATACGATTTTGCGATTAGAAAATCAAACACGTGAGATTGCTTACGGCGTTGTGGCAGCCCAAGATCAATTAGACCAGATTGTAGTAACTGATGAAGCTGTGCGTAGCTATTATGATGAGCATTTAGCTAACTATATGGCACCTGAACAAATGGTGGTGGATTATGTCGAATTATCCGTTGATGAGTTAGCTAAAAATATTATGGTTGATGACGAATTACTCAAAGCTTTTTATGAAAAAAACAAAGACCAGTTCGTTGGTCCAGAGCAACGCCAAGCGAGTCATATTTTAATCGAGGGTGATGATGCTGAAGCAACGGCAACGTTAGAATCAATAAAAAAACGGCTAGACCAAGGCGAAGATTTTGCTGCATTAGCTACTGAGTTTTCACAAGATACAGGTTCTGCTTCAGAAGGCGGTGACTTAGGTTTATTTCAGCGTGGTGTAATGGATCCTATATTTGAAGAAGCCGTATTTTCGATGACAAAAATCGGTGAAGTGAGTGAACCTATTAAGACAGAGTTCGGCTATCACCTAATCAAATTGACCGCGATTCAAACATCTGAAGGTAAGTCTTTTGAAGATGCCCGTGATCAGGTTGAAGCACTTTACCGTCGTCAAAAAGCAGAGGAGTTATTTTTTGAGCAAGCAGAAAAATTTGCTAATCTAAGCTATGAAAATCCTGACAATTTAGACGTTGTAGCTGAAGAGTTATCCTTAACAGTAAAAACTAGCCAAGCATTTATGCGTGACGGAAATGCTACTGGCATTGCATCTAATCAAAAAGTTGCAAATGTGGCCTTTAGTGAAGATGTATTAGTAAATAATTTAAATAGTGCTGTTATTGAACTCAGTAAATCTGATTTAGTGGTACTACATAAAAATAAACATATTACTGCAAGCCAACTTCCATACGAGTCTGTTGCACCGGCTATAACTGAACAACTTCGTTATGCAGGCGCAAGAGACAAAGCTCGTGAAATTGGTGAGGAGATCTTAGCGAAGTTAAAATCAGGAACGCCACCTGAAGGCTTGTTCGCCGATAATCAGTGGCATACAGCGCAATCATATACACGTATGAGTAAAGAGCTCAGCTCGCAAATATTAGAGCGTGCTTTTGCTGTAGCGAGACCTCGATCAGAATCGTCATTTATTGGGTTCACAGCAAATAATGCCAACTACATTGTAGCGAATATTATCTCTGCCAAAGACGGCGTAGCAGCTGATGCGCCTCAAGAAGAACGTGATGGTTTAAAGTCTCATTTGACTCGGACTTATGGCGCCAGTGAGTTACAAGCATTGATCGATAGCTTAAAAGAAGAAGCAGATATTAAATTGTTTAAAGAAAATCTATAACGGCTAGTTTAATTTGTTCGTAAAAAAAGGCGCTTATAGCGCCTTTTTTGTTTGTTCATACTCGTTAGTATGTTTGAGACTGTCAAGATGAATAGCTCTGTAGTTAATTAGCCAGAAATACCAACAATGTTGTAGCCACTGTCGACATAGGTAATTTCACCGGTAATACCTGAGGCTAAATCTGAACACATAAATGCTGCCACATTACCAACTTCTTCTATAGTGACGTTGCGACGAAGTGGTGATATTTGTTCACCCATAGCCATCTTTTTACTAAAGTCTGCGATACCAGCAGAAGCAAGTGTTTTTATTGGTCCAGCCGATACAGCATTAACACGAGTGCCATCAGGACCCAATGAATACGCCATATAACGTACGTTAGCTTCTAAGCTCGCCTTAGCTACGCCCATAATATTATAGTTATCAATGGCCCGTTCTGCGCCCAAGTAGCTCAAGGTTAATAATGAACCATTACGCCCGGCCATCATGCCTTTTCCTGCTTTGGCCAGAGCTACAAAACTGTAAGAACTGATGTCATGTGCTGTTGCAAAGCCTTCACGGGTAACACTGTCAACATAGCTACCTTGTAATTGATCACGAGGAGCAAATGCGACAGAGTGAACAATGGTATCTAAGCCATCCCAATGTTGACCTAATTGTTCAAACACGGTTGCAATTTCTGTATCGCTAGCTACATCGCAAGGAAATAATAGCGCGGGATCGGAACCACATTCTGCAGCAATTTTTTCGACACGAGATTTTAATTTATCGTTTTGATAAGTAAATGCTAGTTCGGCACCTTCACGTGCCATTGCAAGGGCAATACCTGATGCAATTGACCGTGCACTAGCAACCCCAACAATTAATACACGTTTGCCTTGTAAAAATCCCATAGTTAATCCTTAGTTTGTTATATTCGAAAACGTAATAAAGTACCGTAAATTACTTCTTTCTGAAAGAGGCAACATCAGATATAACTAGATATAATAAAGTACATTTATAAATTGGCGGGTTATTCCATGCGATTTGTTTCGTATTTTAGTATTGTTTTATTTTTTTTGGTTGGATGTGAATTGTCTGCTGTTAATTCACCGTACTCACTACAAGCTGACAATGATGTGATTTTGTACTCTTCATTTTCGTTACGACCAAAACATTTAGATCCTGCTAAATCATATAGCTCTAATGAAGCGAGTTTTACCGGTCAGATTTATGAACCACCATTCCAGTATCACTATCTAAAACGGCCATATACATTAGTACCTCTGACAGCCACTAGCTTGCCCTCAGTACTATATTTTAATGAACAGGGTATGCAAGTCAGCGAGGAAGATAAAACTAGTGAGGTGGCCTATAGTGTTTATCAAATAACGATAAAACCGAATATTCTTTATCAACCACATCCTGCCTTTGCAAAAGATGATAATGGGCTGTTTTTATACCATCGACTGACGGATAAAGCATTGGATGATATTGATAAACTGTCAGACTTTGAGCAACGCGATAGTAGAGAGTTGATTGCTGAAGATTATGTGTATCAGATTAAACGGCTAGCTCACCCCGATATTCATTCACCAATATTGGGTATCATGGGTGAATACATAGCGGGCCTAGCCCAATATGCGGACGAATTACGAGATGAAAATAAGTCAGGACAGGAAATAGATTTAAGAACCTCAGCTATTTCTGGCGTGACAGTCATTGATCGCTACACTTATCAAATTAAGGTCATTGGAAAATATCCTCAGCTACGTTATTGGTTAGCCATGCCATTTTTTGCACCTGTTCCGTGGGAAGCTGATGAGTTTTATGCTCAGGCAGGATTAATTAAAAAGAATATTACACTGGACTGGTATCCAGTTGGAACCGGTCCTTATCAATTAACTGAGAACGACCCAAACAGGCGTATGGTGCTAGAAAAAAACTCGAATTATCATCCTGAATATTATCCAGATGAAGGCGAGTCAACAGATTTAGCATTAGGGCTATTAGCTGATAAAGGTAAAAGATTACCTTTTATTGATAAAGTTATTTTTACCTTAGAAAAAGAAAATACCTCGTATTGGAATAAATTTCTCCAAGGTTATTATGATATTAGTGGTATTAGTTCGGATAGCTTCGATCAAGCAATTCAAGTGGCATCTCAGGGTGAATTTTCGTTGAGTGATGCGATGAAAGAAAAGGGAATAGCCCTCAGGACGGCAATTGCCGCTTCAACGTCCTATATCGGATTTAATATGCAAGACCCTATAATAGGTGGATATAGTGATGCCTCAAAAAAGCTACGTCAGGCAATTTCAATAGCGGTTGATTACGAGGAATATATTTCAATATTTCTAAATGGGCGCGGTATCCCAGCTCAAGGACCCATTCCTCCTGGAATCTTTGGTTATGTTGATGGGGAAGATGGTCTTAATCATAATGTCTATGATTGGGAGCAAGATGTTGCTAAGCGTAAATCTTTAGATAAAGCACGTGAATTATTAGTGGATGCAGGGTATCCAGCAGGACGCTCACTGGAAACAGGTGAACCGTTAACCTTGTATTTTGACGTGCCTGCAAGTGGCCCTGATGCCAAAGCACAGTTTGATTGGTTACGGAAACAGTTTACTAAGTTAGGGCTACAACTCGTTATTCGCAGCACTGACTATAATCGTTTTCAAGATAAAATGCGTAATGGCCAAGCCCAGCTTTTCCAATGGGGCTGGAATGCCGATTATCCTGATCCTGAAAACTTCCTATTTCTACTCTATGGTCCAAATAGTAAGACGGTTAGTGGTGGAGAAAATGCTGCTAACTATCAAAATGACAAGTTTGATCAGTTATTCGAGCGTATGCGAGTTATGCCGGATAATAAAGACAGACAAGTCATAATTAAACAAATGTTAAACATACTCACTGACGACTCGCCGTGGATATGGGGGTTTCATCCGAAACAATTTTCTTTGTATCATTCATGGAATAAAAACGTAAAACCGAATTTAATGGCAAATAACACCATCAAATATCGACGAGTAGATGCTCAGCAACGACTAAGCCTACAGAAACAGTGGAATCAACCTATTTTATGGCCTTTATTCGCGTTAGCCTTGTTATTTTTGCTACTGTTATTGCCAGCATGGTTACTATACCGCCAGAAATTAAGGAAAAAAATACTATTAAACTAAGTAGAAAAGATTTTTTAGTCTGTTTTGGGTAGAATCGTCATCTTGTATTTTAAGGATCAGTGCAAGATCAGATGAAAGTGTAAACTTCATCTCATGCTACTGATGTCATATCGTTATCTTGCATGACGCTCATCTAAGGAGTTTATCTGTGGATCTAGCTACATTAATAGGGTTTTTAGTAGCCTGGGCGCTTATTATTGCGACCATTGCCCTCGGATCGGGCGCATTAGTCTTTATCAATGCACCTTCATTAATGATAGTAATAGGCGGTGTTATAGGCGTTGTATTAATGCGATTCACCTTGGGCCAGTTTATTGGCTCGATGAAAACTGCATTGAAAGCGTTTTTATATAAAGCCGAAACTCCTGAAGTCTTAATTGCCAGCGTTGTTGAATTAGCGGGCATTGCACGAAAAGAAGGCTTGTTAGCCCTAGAAGGACAGGAAATCACCAATCCAGTGTTATCAAGAGGCATTAGTATGTTGGTTGATGGTCATGAAGCTTCTGTAGTAAAAAAAGCACTATCGACCGAAATGAACGAAATGGTCACACGTCATAAAATGGGACAAGACATTTTCAAACAAATCGGCGATGCAGGCCCAGCTATGGGGATGATCGGTACGCTGGTCGGATTAGTGCAAATGTTATCCAATATGTCTGATCCAAAATCAATTGGACCTGCAATGGCTGTTGCGTTATTGACCACACTTTACGGTGCGATGTTAGCCAATATGTTTGCATTACCAATATCAGATAAATTAGCATTACGAAGCGCTGAAGAACAAATGAATAAAAACATCATTATTCAAAGTGTGTTGGCTATTCAAGAAGGACAAAACCCAAAAGTATTAGATGAGTTATTGAAAAACTTCTTACCTCCATCTAAACGTGAAAACGTTGAGGAAGCTGAATAATTAGCATGGAAGGAATTAATTCAAATGAGTGAAGAGTTAGAAGATGATGCTGTAGAACAAGACTGTCCTCCCGTCGGTCTACCTGCATACATGGGGACTTTTGCCGATCTAATGTCACTATTAATGTGTTTTTTTGTTCTGCTACTCTCTTTTGCAGAAATGGATGCGTTAAAATACAAAATGGTGGTTAAGTCCTTAGATAATGCATTTGGCGTGCAACGTGAAATAGCGGCCAATGATATTCCCAAAGGTACGAGTATAATAGCCCAAGAGTTCAGTCCCGGTGAACCAAGGCCGACACCATTAAAAGAAATACGTCAAGATACTATTGATGAGACTCGAGATGCTCTAGAAGTTAAGATGGATGCGGATGCTAAAGCTGAGGTGGCGGCAAAAAAACAAGAAGAGCAAATTACTGAAGAATCATTGAAGTTTAAAGAAGCACTAAAAGAAGAGATTAAAGAGGGCTTAATTGATGTTGAAACGCAATTCGATAGAATTGTAATCAGAATACGGGAAAAAGGATCTTTCCAATCTGGGGATGCTAATTTGAATAAAGAATTTTTGCCTATTCTTGATAAAATACGATTTGTATTAAGTAAAACTGATGGAATGATAATCGTCGCAGGCCACACCGATGACATACCTATTCGTACCCCTAGGTACCGCTCTAATTGGGAGCTCTCAACTTCTCGAGCAACATCCGTGGTGCATCAACTATTAGCTGATGGTGAAATGCCACCAGAACGATTTGTTCTTGAAGGACATGCAGAAACACAGCCACTCATGACAAATGATACGGCTGATAATAGGGCCAGAAATAGACGTGTGGAAATTATCGTGCTTAAATCTACATCTCAGCAAGCTGTAACGGATTCCATTGAACGCCTTAATAAAGACTATGAATCGGTAGATGGTGAAGTCACTGCTGCCGAATAAATAAAGGAGATTCGAATGAACATATTAAATTTAACAAAAATGGTAGTGGTAGGACTGGGTTTAGCTATAAGTTCCATGCCCACTTATGCCATCGATTGGGTTATAGATGAACATAATTCTCAGCTGAATTTTGTTTCAATCAAAAAAATTGATATTGCTGAAATCCATAAATTTAAAAAACTACAAGGCAGTTATGATTCTCAAGGTCAATTTACATTAGACATAGACTTGGCAAGTGTAGACACAAATATTCCAGTTCGTGACGATCGACTCAAGAACAACTTTTTTGAGGTCAGCAAGTTCTCATCAGCAAAAATCACAGCAATGATTGATACCGATCTCGTTGATGCGATAGCTGAAGGTTCAAATCGACTTTTAACAATTGATGCAAACCTAGATTTACATGGTGTATCAAAACCATTAACGCTAGATGTTATAGTGACTCGTTTGGTTGGTGCCAAATTATCAGTGGTAAGTGTGCAGCCAATCATTATTAATGCCAATGATTTTGCATTAACCGCTGGCATTAGCAAATTAATGGAATTAGCCTCACTTCCGAGTATTAGTCAGGCTGTGCCAGTCAGCTTTTATTTAACATTAAAGTTAAAATAACCTAAGTCAAAGTGAAGAAATAATCAATGCAAGTATTTTCAGTAGAAAAAGGTATCGTTATCCCATTAGATAGACCTAATGTAGATACTGATGCCATTATTCCAAAGCAGTTTTTAAAATCGATCCAACGCAGTGGGTTTGGACCTAATCTCTTTGATGAATGGCGTTATTTAGATCTCGGTGAGCCTGGACAGGATTGTTCGCATCGACCACTAAATGAAAAGTTTGAATTAAATCAACCACGCTATCAAGGTGGGACGATATTATTAGCGCGAGAAAATTTTGGCTGTGGATCTAGTCGTGAGCAGGCTGTTTGGGCCCTAGATGATTTTGGGATTCGAGTTATCATTGCGCCGAGTTTTGCTGATATATTTTTTAATAACACAAGCAAAAATGGCATTTTGGCGATTAAGCTGGATGAAAATATTGTAGAAAGGATGTTTACTGAGGTTAAAGCCCAGCCAGGATATCAGTTAACTGTGGACTTAGAGGCAGAGCTAATAACTATGCCAAGTGGCAATACGGTTGCATTTGATATTGATCCTTTTAAAAAACATTGCTTACTTAATGGCTTAGACGATATTGGTCTAACCTTGCAACACACCGATGAAATACAGAACTATGAGCAAAATAGGCAGAAACAATCACCATGGTTGTTTTCTTAAGTCAATCCTCGGCACACATTAATTTTAAATTTTAGTTTAGTGAAATAAATAATGACAAAAAAAATTGCAGTATTACCCGGTGACGGTATCGGTCCAGAAATTGTTGCTGAAGCGATAAAAGTCTTAAATGTACTTAAAAAAGATGGCTTAGATATCGAGTTTGAATATGGTTTGATTGGCGGAGCCGCCTATGATGAAACAGGAACACCATTTCCTGATGAAACATTAGCTTTATCAAAAGCTGCAGATGCTATTTTATTAGGTGCTGTCGGTGGCTATAAATGGGAATCACTGGATATCAGTGTGCGACCAGAAAAAGGCTTGTTAGCTATCCGTAGCGCGTTAAATTTATTCGCCAATTTACGTCCAGCAATTTTATATCCACAATTAGCAGATGCTTCGACTTTGAAACCTGAAGTTGTTGCAGGTTTAGATTTGATGATTGTTCGTGAATTAACGGGGGGGATTTACTTTGGCCAACCTCGCGGTATTCGGACACTCGAAAATGGTGAGAAAGAAGGTTTTAATACACTTGTTTATCGTGAAAGTGAAGTGCAAAGAATTGGTAAAGTGGCTTTCGACATTGCTCAAAAAAGACAAGGTCGCTTATGTTCAGTTGATAAAGCAAATGTATTAGAAAGTACTGAACTGTGGCGTGAAACAATGATTGAGCTCTCAAAAGACTATGATAATGTTGAATTAAGCCACATGTATGTTGATAATGCGGCAATGCAACTAGTACGGGCGCCCAAACAATTTGATGTTATGGTCACCACTAATATGTTTGGTGATATTTTGTCAGATTGCGCTTCAATGTTAACGGGTTCTATTGGCATGCTACCTTCTGCCTCCTTAGATGAAAGTGGTAAAGGTATGTATGAACCTATTCATGGTTCAGCTCCAGATATTGCTGGAAAGAATATTGCTAATCCTTTGGCTACTATTCTATCTGTTGCGATGATGTTACGTTACACACTAAAGGACGCTGAAATGGCAGAACAGATCGAGCTCGCCGTTGGTAAGGTACTGGATAAAGGTCTCCGTACCGCAGATATTTATTCTGATGGTATGATTAAAGTAGGTACCTCAGAAATGGGTGATGCTGTCGTTGCAGCTCTTTAATAAAAATTAATATAAATTTATAGATTGGATTCCTTGTGAATAAGAAAGTAGATGTTGCAGTAGTAGGTGCTACCGGTGCGGTAGGTGAAACAATGTTAGATATTTTGCATAAGCGGAAGTTTCCGGTGGGCAAAGTCTACGCTTTAGCGAGTGAACGTTCTGCTGGCTCTACAGTTAGTTTTGGTAATAAAACCCTGATTGTTGAAGACTTAGCTACTTTTGACTTTTCTAAAGTACAAATCGGTTTATTTTCACCTGGCGCTAGTGTTTCAAAGATATATGCACCAATTGCGGCGTCGGCAGGTTGTGTTGTTATAGATAACACGTCTGAATTTCGTTATGTCGACGATATTCCTTTGGTTGTACCAGAAGTAAATCCTGAGGCGATTGCTGATTATAAAAATCATGGCATTATCGCTAACCCAAATTGTTCAACAATTCAGATGATGGTGGCATTAAAACCGATCTATGATGCTGTAGGCATAACACGTATTAATGTTTGTACCTATCAGGCGGTATCTGGAACAGGTAAGCCTGCCATGGATGAATTAGCTAAACAAACTGCTGCTTTATTAAATGGACGTCCTGTTGAAGCTAGCGTTTACCCAAAACAGATTGCATTTAATGTGATCCCTCAAATTGATGTCTTTGAAGATAATGGTTACACCAAAGAAGAAATGAAAATGGTGTGGGAAACCAAAAAAATTATGGGTGACAAATCGATTGAAGTTAATCCTACAGCTGTTCGAGTGCCTGTATTTTATGGACATTCTGAAGCAATTCATATCGAAACTCGCGATAAAATTACTGCAGAACAAGCGAAAAAATTATTGTCTGAAACGGATGGTATTGTGGTCGTAGATGAACATATTGATGGCGGTTATCCTACTGCAGTATCAGAAGCTTCTGGTACAGATCCAGTTTATGTAGGTCGTATTCGTGAAGACATTTCTCATCCAACAGGTTTGAATATTTGGGTAGTAGCGGATAACGTTCGTAAAGGTGCCGCATTAAATAGTATTCAAATTGCAGAAGTTTTGGTTGAAAAATACCTGTAAATGATAGACCTTTATCGACATAAGCATTAAACAAGGGGTTTCGAGATGATGACACGAACATTTGCCAGTGTTGCGGTAATGGCTGCATTGGGGCTTTTAGCACCCCTGCAGGTTAATGCTTTTGGATTAGGCAAACTTGAGCTGTCATCAGCGCTCAATGAGCCCTTCAAAGCGGAAATTAGTATTACCGCTTTGAAGGGAGATGATGCTAATAATTTACAAGTGCGTCTGGCATCAAGTAAGGAATTTGAGCAAGCCGGAATTGAACGAAACTTTATGCTGACACAGCTTAAGTTCGACGTGGTTGAAAAGTCAGGTAATGTAAAAATTGTTATCAGTTCACAACAGCCAATTCGAGAGCCCTTTATTGATTTCTTATTGACCGCGTCAACAACCGGTTCTGGTCGTCTAATTCGCGAATATACGGTATTACTCGATCCGCCAACAAGCATATTCAACAAACCTGCCAAGCCGCTGGTTAAAAGCCCAGCAAAAACCTTGACTAAAACCACCGTTACCAAAAGCGTAACGACTACTAACAATAGATCTGCATCATTTGACGGTGATAGTTATGGCCCTGTTGTTCGTACAGATACATTGTGGGATGTTGCATTAAAAACGAGGCCAGAAAACAATGTCACCGTTCATCAAATGATGATGGCATTGCTAAAGGCAAATCCTGGTGCGTTTCAACATGACAATGTGAATGGATTAAAAGCGGGTTATACATTATCAATTCCTAGTGAAAATGATATTTATAAGCTAACTAAACAACAAGCAATTAATGCTTTCACAGAGCAAAATGCTTTATGGAAGAATCGAAACAAACGTCCAACAACTCCGCCAGTTGAAGCTGGTACTGTTGATAAAGTTATTACACCAATAACTGAAAATACGCCTGCTATCAGTAAAACTGTTGCTACAGAAACAATAACGCCAACTACCGAAATTAATGATTCGGCTCGTTTGAAATTGGTCGTCCCTAGTGATGAACCGTCGTTAAACGATGAGGCTTTATCACCATTGGGTGCAGAAAAAATTAAAGTACTCAGTGAGCAATTGACCCTAGCTCAAGAAACGATTGAAGGACAAACACAAGAGAATATTGATTTCAAAGCACGTATGGATGCGTTAGAAGTACAAATGGAGACTATGCGTCGCTTGATTTCACTAAAAGATGCAGATCTAGCCCGATTACAAAGCATGTTGGAAAAAGAGCAACAGCCAGATCAAAATACACTTCCATCAGATATTACAAATGTCGACAGTGCTGAAATAGATACAAAAAATGAGCCTTTAGATTCAATCACTAACATCAACGCTATTGAAGATGAATTAGAATCTATCTTTGTTACAGCACAAAAATTTGTGACAAACAATAAACTTGAAATGGTGATAGCTACTGGTGGTCTACTATTACTTTTAGTTGTGCTCTTAATCGTCAAACGCCGTAAGGAGACAGACGAGTCAGAAGAGTGGGAGGAGACTCAGAATCTAGTAAATACAGACGATGAAGATTTAGTTACTAATGAGCCTTCTAATCTTGCTGAAGTCCAACAAACAGTTGATACGCCAATAATTGACAAAAAAACTGTAGCTGAACTAATTGAACAAGCGGATATGTTAATTGCATATACTGATTACGATAAAGCGATGGCGCAACTTGAACAGGCGAAGCAACAAGAACCAGAAAATCAATTAGTATTAAGCAAATTGCTATATGTGTTGTTCAAACTACAGGATAAAGAGCGCTTTGTTACTTTAGCTAGTAGCATCAATATTGACAAAGCTTCGCCTCAATGGATGGAAATAGCAGAATGGGGCAGTGAACTTGCACCATTAAATACACTATTCCAAGTGGCCAGTGAGAATGACGAATCTGAAAGAGCCCTGACTCTCGACTCTTTTAGCGAAGTTAAAGACGATGAGTTATTAGCTGAGCCGATTGTAGCTCAAGAAGTCGATAAAATTGAAGAAAATGACTCTAGTAGCATTGAATTCAATCTGGATGACTACTCATCAGATGAACGTGTAAGTACTGCTGAGAGTTCAATTGCATCACTTGACGAAATAAATGATGATTCTGACACTTTGAGCTTTGATACTTCAATTTCTATAGATGATGGAGATAATAAGCCAGCTTTTGATGAGCCACTAAACTTTGAAGATGAACCGGATAAAGATGAAGATGTTTTGTCATTAAATGACGAACCGATATCATTAGATTTGACGGATGAATCTTTCCAAGCCGAATTATTGTCGACTGAAGATGATTTTCAAGAATTAGATACTAAGCTAGAATCAGAAATTGAAAGCAATGACATTGAATTTGACATTAGTGGTTATGATGAAATTGATGAAGCTGAAACTAAGTTAGATCTAGCCTCTGCCTACGCTGATATGGGCGATCCTGACGGGGCAAGAAATATTTTAGAAGAAGTGCTTAAAGAAGGTAATGCTGAGCAAAAGTCAAAAGCAGAAGCCTTATTAAAAGAATTATCATAACGTGGAGATTAGGTGAAAGTTGCCTTAGGTGTTGAATATGATGGAACTCGATTTTCAGGATGGCAGGTACAACCATCACAAATAACGGTTCAAGGCTCCCTAGAACGAGCATTAAGTCTAGTTGCTAATCACCCTGTAAAAACAGTTGCAGCAGGCCGTACTGACTCTGGAGTGCATGCTCTACAGCAAGTCGTACACTTTGAAACAACAGTGCAACGTGGTGAGCGGAACTGGATTTTAGGCCTTAATACTAATCTACCGTCGGATATAAACGTCACTTGGGCTAGACCCGTAGATGATGATTTTAGTGCGCGATTTTCTGCCCTCAATCGCAGTTATCGTTACGTTATTATGAATCGTGTCAGTCGCTCAGCTCTTCATGCCCACAAAATGTGGTGGATCTTTAGCCCCTTAGATGTTGAACTGATGCAAGCTGCAGCCGATCTATTAGTCGGACATCATGATTTTTCCGCATTTAGAGCAAAAGAGTGCCAAGCGCACAGTCCATTTAAAACCGTTGAAAAAATAAAGGTTACACGTCAGGGAGATTGCATTGCTATTGATGTGAAAGCACAATCTTTTTTACATCATATGGTGAGAAACTTGGTGGGTGTATTAGTGCCAATTGGCGAAGGTAGAAAACCAGTTGAGTGGGCTAAGGAAGTCTTAGAGGGACGAGTGCGCTGTCATGGTGGAATAACTTCGCCACCAGATGGTTTATATTTCATAAAAGTTGAATATCCAGAGCAATATAAGTTACCAACAGTGTCAGCTTTTCCTGTGGTCTGGTAAAGTATTAAGTTAGATTTTTCCTGAAAAGCGATTTCATGCGAACACGTGTAAAAATTTGTGGCATCACTCGTCGCCAAGATGCTGAATTTGCAGTTGAAATGGGCGCTGATGCATTGGGACTGGTATTTTATCCACCTAGTCCAAGAGCGATTTCTATTGCGCAAGCAAAAGAGATTGTTAGCGGCTTACCGCCATTTATCAGTGTAGTCGCATTATTTGTTGATGCTAACCCTGATGAGGTTTATGCATGTATAAATGAGCTGCCAATTACGATGTTGCAATTCCATGGAAACGAATCGGCGAAATACTGTGAACAATTTGGTAGGCCATATTTAAAAGCGATTAGAGTGCAAGTTGATACGGACTTTGTGCATATTGCAAATGAATACGATTCCGCCTCTGCAATATTGCTAGATAGTTACCAGCCTGGAGTTCCTGGGGGAACTGGACAGGTGTTTGATTGGTCATTAATCCAATCTATTAATAAGCCTGTAATTCTTGCCGGTGGATTGAATGTTGATAACGTGGCAAATGCGATAGAACAAGTGCAACCTTATGCGGTCGATGTCAGTGGTGGCGTTGAACAAGCTAAAGGGATAAAAGATAACCAAAAAATAACTGCTTTTATGCAAGAGGTAGCAAATGGCTGAACAATTTGATAAAGATTATTACGACACATACCCTGATGATAAGGGTCACTTTGGACCTTATGGCGGTCGCTTTGTAGGTGAGACTTTAATGGAAGCATTATATGCGCTTGAAGAGGCTTATAATCACTATAAAAACGATCCTGAATTCCAAGCTGAAATGGATAAAGATTTAGCTGATTTCGTTGGTCGACCATCACCAATCTATCTAGCAGAAAATTGGACCAAAAAATTAGGTGGGGCACAAATATTTCTAAAACGTGAAGATTTAAATCACACGGGAGCCCACAAGATAAATAATGCGCTTGGTCAAGCCTTATTGGCTAAACGTATGGGTAAAAAACGTATTATTGCTGAAACTGGTGCTGGCCAACATGGTGTCGCTACAGCTACAGTTGCCGCTCGTTTGGGTATGGAATGCGTTGTTTACATGGGCGCTGAAGATATTGAACGCCAAGCACAAAACGTCTATAGGATGAAATTATTGGGCGCGACAGTGATACCTGTGGAATCTGGTTCACGTACCTTGAAAGATGCACTGAACGAAGCGTTACGTGATTGGGTAACTAATGTCGATGAGACTTTTTACATCATTGGTACCGTTGCTGGTCCTCATCCTTATCCTGAGATGGTACGCGATTTTCAAGCCATAATCGGTCGTGAAGCACGAAATCAAATTCTAAAAGTTACCGGCCGTTTACCAGATGCATTGATTGCATGTATCGGTGGTGGATCCAATGCTATAGGTTTATTCCATCCATTCATTGCTGATACAGAAGTAGCGATGTACGGCGTTGAAGGCGCAGGCCACGGTATAGAAACGGGTAAGCATTCAGCACCGCTTTGTGCAGGTACTCCTGGCGTATTGCATGGTAATCGCACCTACCTAATGCAAGATAAAAATGGGCAAATTATAGAAACCCATTCTATTTCTGCTGGTTTAGATTATCCGGGCGTCGGTCCTGAACACGCTTGGTTAAAAGATATTGGTCGTGCTCAGTATGTCTCAGTAACTGATGATGAAGCATTACAAGCATTTCATGACTTAACACGTACGGAAGGCATTATTCCGGCACTAGAATCGAGTCATGCTCTAGCTTATGCGAATAAACTAGCGCCGACTATGTCGCCTGATCAAGTTTTGTTGATCAACCTTTCTGGTCGAGGTGATAAAGATATGCATACTGTAGCCGCAATGGCTGGTTTAAGTTACTGAGGGAGAACAGATGAGTCGTATTAAGCAATGTTTTGATAAGTTAAAGGCTGATGGTCAAACCGCACTTATCCCTTATATTACCGCGGGAGATCCAGAACCTTGGGTAACCGTACCAATCATGCATGCTTTGGTTAGCGCAGGCGCCAACATCTTAGAATTAGGTATTCCTTTCTCTGACCCGATGTCTGATGGTCCTGTTATTCAAAAAGCATGCGAGCGTGCCTTAAAAAATGATATGTCACTCCACCATGTATTAGATATGGTAAACCAGTTCAGGCAAAAAGATAAAGATACACCGATAGTGTTAATGGGCTATGCAAATCCATTGGAAACAATGGGCTATCAAGCTTTTGCTGAAAGAGCACAACAAGTGGGTGTAGATGGTATTTTGACTGTTGATATGCCACCTGAAGAATCAGATGGGTTTTTATCTACTATGGATAAGCATCAGATTGACACTATTTTCTTGGTAGCACCAACTACATCTATCGAGCGTATGGAGAAAATTGCTAAGTATGCAAAAGGCTTTATTTATTATGTCTCTATTAAAGGTGTGACAGGTACTGCTAGTCTTGATGTAACTGAAGTGGCTGAAAAACTATCTATGTTGCGAACACTAACGGATATACCGTTAGGCGTTGGTTTTGGGATACGCAATGGTGCCTCTGCAGCCGCAGTATCTGAAGTCGCAGATGCCGTCGTTGTTGGAAGCTCACTGGTAAATTGCATTGCAGATCATGCCGATAAACCTGAGGATTTACCCGCAGCCGTTGCTAATGTATTGGCAGAAATGCGCCATGCCATTAATGCGCGTGATATGGCTAAATAACTCGTCGAAAATAAACACAATAGGTGACAACAATGAGTTGGTTTGAAAAATTAATTCCTTCGAAAATTCGCACAACAGTTCGTAATCGTTCAGTACCGGAAGGCGTCTGGTGTAAGTGCACCGAATGTGACAGTGTGCTTTACCGTGCTGAACTTGAGCGAAATCTACATGTTTGTCCTAAATGTGCTCATCATCAACGGATAAACGCCCGTACTCGACTCGCTAGCTTCTTAGATGAAGGTGATCGAGTTGAAATCGCTGCTGATGTTAAACCTGTTGATACGCTAAAATTTAGAGATAGTAAAAAATACAAAGATCGTCTCCATCAAGCACAAAAAACTACGGGTGAAAATGATGCCTTATTAGCGATGCAGGGCACTATTAATAACTTGCCTATTGTTGCTGTATCATTCGACTTCACCTTCATGGGCGGCTCAATGGGCTCAGTAGTTGGAGAAAAATTTGTTCGAGCAGCACAAGTCGCACTAGAAAAGAAAATACCATTGGTTTGTTTTTCTGCCAGTGGTGGTGCGCGTATGCAAGAAGGTCTCTTTTCATTGATGCAAATGGCTAAAACGAGCGCTATATTGGCTCAACTTAGCAAGGCTGGAATACCCTTTATTTCGGTATTAACCGATCCTACTATGGGCGGCGTTTCAGCAAGTTTGGCAATGTTAGGAGATCTTAATGTGGCAGAACCTAAAGCACTAATCGGTTTTGCTGGTCCTCGAGTTATCGAACAAACGGTAAGAGAAACCTTGCCAGAAGGTTTCCAACGTAGCGAGTTTTTAGTTGAGCATGGTGCTGTAGATATGATTATTGACCGACGTGATATGCGCGATCGATTATCAAGTATTCTGTCAGTGTTACAAAAGCAACAAGCCGCTTAAGCCTGACTGAATCGATGCGTTTTCAAACTCTGCCGCAATGGTTAAAGTGGCAAGAGTCACTCCATTTCACCGAAGTTGATCCAGGCTTAGAGCGAGTAGGTCTGGTATGGCAACAGCTCGGCGGTAATTCAAAGCTACCTTTTACCGTGGTCACAATTGCTGGTACGAATGGTAAAGGTTCCTCGGTGGCAATGCTGGAATCTATTCTTCGTGCCGCAGGTTATCGTACTGGCACTTATACGTCACCGCATTTATTACACTATAACGAGCGCATCTGTATCGATGGCAAGTCATGTGATGATAAAGCAATCTGCGAAGCTTTTGATCGTATAGATAAAGCGCGTGATGATACTTCACTGACTTATTTTGAATTTGCAACCTTAGCTGCTGTCGATATTTTTAGCCGTAATAAAATTGATATAGCCATTTTAGAAGTCGGTATGGGAGGGCGATTAGACGCGGTTAATCTTTTCGATACAGATATCGCTCTAATTACCCCGATTAGCCTTGATCATACCGCTTGGTTAGGCACTAACCGCGAAGCTATTGGTTTCGAAAAAGCTGGTGTTATTCGGAATGGTAAACCTGTTGTTTGCTCCGAAAAAATGCCGCCAAAAAGTCTAATAAGTCATTCAGACTCACTTCAATCTCCTAGTTATCTAGCCGGTAGTGAATTCAATATTGTTGTAACTAAAGATCAATGGAGTTGGTCAAATAGCGATATTCAATTGAAAAACCTGCCTTTTCCAGCATTGATGGGAGAATATCAGCTTCAGAATGCTGCGGCCGTACTTCAGGTTATAAGTTTATTAAATAGTCAGCGATATGCTATTTCCGAAGATGCCATCAGAAGCGGTTTAGCTAGGGTGCAACTCGCAGGACGATTCCAACAAATTCACGGTGATGTTACAACTATTTTAGATGTCACGCACAATCAACAAGGTGCAGAGAATTTAGCCAAGTTATTAGTTGAGATACCTTGCCAAGGGCAAACATTTGCCGTGTTATCAATGTTGAAAGACAAGGATGTTGCTACCGTAGCATCTATATTGAAACCTGTCATTGATGTTTGGTTTGTTGCTGGACTAGAAGGAAGCAGAGGCATGACGAGCAAGACATTAACGGCACAGCTCAGCAATATTATCGATGAAGATAAAATCAAACCATTTTCAACAGTGATTGAGGCATATGACCATGCAATCATCGGTGCCGAGAAAGGTGACAGAGTGTTGGTATTTGGCTCGTTTCATACTGTTGAAGCAGTGTTAACTCGACTTTAAAGTACCGCCAGAAAAACACATTATTTTGTACGGAAAGCCATTTTAAATTAGCTATACATTTTCTTAATTTCTGCCTGATGAAGCATAACTACTTTACTACGTTTTATCTTCATTGTTGGCGTCATTAAATCATTTTCGATAGTCCAAGGTTCTAGCATTAGTGTGACGCGACGAATTTTTGCATAGGCAGGGAAGTCATGTAATAAACTTCTCAAACGTTGGAGCACGTCAGTCTTCAAGGCTTTATTAACTAGGCTACTACGATCAAACGCATCTAAGCCATGTTCTTTGGCTAAACTAAACCAATGATCGGTATTGAGTACTAACAAGGCTGCTAGGTGAGATTCCCCTTCACCTACGACCAAGGCTTGTTCGAAGATATCATCCATCAATATTGCCGCTTCAATGTCGCCAGGCGGTACTTTTTCGCCATTATTTAAAATTAGAATATCTTTTATACGTCCAGTTATATAGATGTGTCCACTTTTACCAATACGTGCCTGATCGCCTGTGTGTAACCAGCCTTCAGCGTTAATGATTTGAGCAGTAGCTTTGTGATTATTCCAATAACCTAGCATATTACCTGGACCACGAGATAATAATTCATCATTTTCACCGATCATAACGCTAACCCCTGGAATAGGTATGCCTACACTAGCGGGGTCATTGCTATCTGGTTTATTTACACTAATGACGGGACTGGTTTCAGTCAAGCCATAGCCTTGTAATAAACAAAAACCTAGACCAATAAATAATTTAGAGACTGGTTGAGGTAAGGCTGCACCTCCGCTAACAATGAGGCGCATATTGCCGCCTAATCGGTTTTGTACTTTTGACGCTACAAGTTTTTCAAGCAGTGGCCATATCATAAAGCTAGGTTGCCAGCTACTATGGCCTTGCTGATATTGAAAGCGCGCCCAGCCTGTGGCTAACGTAGTCTGAAATAAAGCTTTGGCGATAAATGACTTCGCTGATAATTGAGATTTTAACCGACAATAAATTCGCTCAAAAATACGCGGTACAGCAATCATGATGGTTGGTTTTACATCTTGCATATCATCAGCAAGCTGTGGAATGCCACGAGCATAAGCAACAGTTGCACCCGCCATCATTGGTAAATAATAACCTGCTGTGCGTTCTAAAGTATGAGACAGCGGTAAAAAAGATAAAAATATATCACTAGGTAATATGTCAATATATTGTAGTGAACTAGCCGCGACAGATAACATGTTGTTGTGGCTAAGCATCACGCCTTTGGGGCGCCCAGTGGTACCAGATGTGTAAATGATCGATGCTAATTGATCAGGCTTTGCATCGCTATCATGTAAGGCTCCACTGTTGCTCGGTAACCAGTATTTCGCATAGATACCAGGACCCGATAATTTTTCATTATCAAAATTATTAATAATTACGCGTTGAAGATGGTGCGCTTCAGTTATTGATGGTTCTAGCCGTTTCCACTGAGATGCATTTTGCAGAAAAAGTAGCTTAACATCAGCATCTTGTAAAATATAAGCTACGCTGTCGGGACGGTCATCAGGATACAACGGGACCACTACCAGTCCTAACCCCAATGCTGCTTGGTCAAAAAAGACCCATTCTTTAGAGTTTTTTAGATTAATTGCAACGCGATCACCGGCAGCTAAATTTTCTTTGGCTAAGGCATCTTGCCATCGTGCAACCTGAATTGCTACTTCTTGCCAAGAAATGTCATACCACTCTTTTCGTGAATTAGAATAGTTACGGTAGGCTACATCTTGAGGGCTACGTTTTAGCCGTTCTTGGAATAAACCATAAAGTGTTCTAGCTTGTTCGGCTGCAATACAATCTGTGACCGATGAATCGATCATTTTGTTTTCAGGTGGCATGGAATCTGTAGACGTTGTGGCGGTCATCGGATAAACCATAGCTTTATAGAAATAACCAACGCATTTGAATGCCTAGAATATCTACACTGGCGTCGTACTCGCCTGAAAGGGTGTAACTAGCAGTAGGGTCCACTATATCTGATTCATCGTTTAGTGTTGGACTACTCAGGAAAATATGGGTATAGCCTGCGTCGAGGGTAATATTGTCTGAATATTTATAGCTGGCCCCAATTGCAAGCCACTTACGATCTTCATCTGGAATTCGTGGTGTTCGATATTGATCAGAAACAGGCGTTTGATCATAAGCAACCCCGCCACGGAAAGTCCAAGTATCATTATGAACGTAAGTAAAACCAAGACCATAGCGCATGTTATTGTCCCAGTTTTCTTCTTTGCTACTATTGAGACGTACTGAATCAGTCGAATTAATAGTTAAATCTTGGAAGCGACTCCACCGTGTCCAACTCGCATCACCCAAGATAGCCCATTTTTTATTAATTTGGTGGTGGATAGCAAATGAGGCTGTTTCTGGTAAGGTCACTTTGCCATCTAGATCACCATTGGCAAACCCAGCGATGTTTGCTGCGTTTTGTACTGCGCCATTATCAGGTATATCAAAGGTTCCCTTGCCATGTAAGTGATGAGAGATTTTTGAGCGGTATGCTAAGGCAATACGCGTAGTATCAGTTGCTTGATATATTAAACCGAGATTATAGCCCCAGCTCCAATCATCGGCTGTTATGTGTGCTTTACCATCATAAGCCTGAGGGCTAGCACACGCTCCTACAGCTGTTGCGGCACAAGCTGCACCAAAATCGACGGCTTGCGTGAGATTAAGGTCAACGTATTGTAGATTGATACCAAAACCCAATGACAGTTTTTCAGTTGTTTGAAATGCAAATGATGGGTTGATATTAACGGTTTTCAAATCTGATTTAATGGCATGATAACGACCAACCCAATTATCGTCATATTCCGTTACTAAGCCAAAAGGTGCATTGATGCCAATTCCTGCAACTATCCGTTCATTAAGTCGGTGGGCATAATATAAATTAGGGACAATACCTAGTTTGCCGCCATCATCACCACTCCCGGTTATTGAAGCACCACCGAGCGAGGAGGGAATAGTGGAACCGTCATTAGTAAAGTCACTCTCAGGCTTTATGAAATTGAGACCAGTAGCAAATTCAGAATGCGATATATACGTTAAACCCGCTGGATTAAAAAATATTGTGCTTGCATCTTCAGCAACCGCAGCGCTACCTGCAAAAGCACGGCCTAAACCAGTAACACTTTGTTCAATAATCGCAAAACCAGCACCATAGCTCATTGAGCTAAGTGTTGAGGCGATTAAAAAGCTACCTAGTTTTAATTTATAATACTGTGCCATGCTCAGCTTACCTCTTCCATATAATTGTTGTAGATGTGAAACTAGCCCATGCATATGGATGGTGCAAGTTTTATTATGTTAGTTAACAGCGTTTAAATAAAAGATCCCAAACACCATGGCCTAATTTATGGCCTCGTTGTTCGAATTTGGTGAGTGGACGATAATCCGGACGAGGGATATATCCCGATGAATCAGCGCAATTTACAAATTCACTACTGTTAGATAAGTCTTCTAACATCTGTTCAGCATAATGTTGCCAATCAGTCGCCATATGCAAATGACCGCCCGGTTTTATTTTAGCGGCTAAAATATCAACAAATGAGGGTTGAATAATACGTCGTTTGTGGTGACGTTTTTTATGCCATGGATCGGGGAAATAGAGTTGCACACGATCTAATGCATTATCTGCAATACGGTGATTGAGTAATTCGACAGCATCAGTACAGGCAACACGTAAATTAGTTAATCCCTGTTGATCAATAGCCTTTAGCAATTGGCCTACGCCAGGCCGATGAACTTCAACACCTAAGAAGTCTTGTTCGGGTTGTTCGGCTGCCATTTGTGCAAGTGTAGCGCCATTGCCAAAACCTATTTCCAATACTTTCGGTGCATCACGACCAAAAAGTTGACTGAGATCAATCCTTGAGTCAGCTTCATCAATGGCAAATTGTGGCCAAAGCTCATCTATAGCGCGTTGTTGTCCAGGGGTTAAGCGTCCTTCACGGCGGACAAAGCTACGTACGGTACGTAGTGGTTTTCCTTCAATCATTATAATTTTGCTACCTAAATGTATGGTTTAACTATATATTGCTAATGTAAATATCGCTTGTGATCATACATTAAACTTTTGGATTTATCTGGCATCTAATGTGCTTACCGTTAGTAACGACTAAGTTGTTGTAATGCAAATACTCGAAAATTCATCATAAACGTATACATTGATAGTTGACTTGTAACACTTGATGACCTGCGCTTATATTTTAGCTTTAGCTGACGAGTTTTTCGCTATTTTTATTAGTACGCTAATATTCTTACATTAGAAATGATGTTGCCATTTGAAACTTAATAAATGAAAAGTGGAATGCCTTAGTGTCCGTAAAGATATTTGTCGGTGTATTAGCGTGTGATGCAATTATGTCAGGCTAGGCAGGTGAGGTATAGCAACAGATTACTCTGAAATCATACCTTATATTAAATAGCCAGAGCAGGAAGAATAGTCTTGTTTCTGATGGTCGTTGTCATGTCACAAGTTGTCTTAAATTACGATGAATGATGAATGTTGCTAGTAGATAAAACTTATAAATTTGAATTGCTAGTCGTGCGAAAAAAGCCTATTCGAGTTAGAATGTCTGATGAATTTAAAAATTTATAGCGGGTTTAACTTTTGTTGAGCCTTACATAACGAGCACTTTGCTTGTTTAAATCAAGCAAAGCACAGAGAGAGAAAGAATCTATGGTTCATCCAGTATTAGAAGCAGTTACTAACGACATAATTGAGCGAAGCCGAGTTAGCCGTGCGGCCTATTTAGCACGGATTGATGCCGCAGTTGAAACTGGGCCTCACCGAGCCCAATTAGAATGTGGTAATTTGGTTCATGGTTTTGCTGCTAGCACTGTCGGTGAAAAAGCGGATTTATCTGCAAGTGTTAAAGCTAACATTGGCATTATCTCTGCCTACAATGACATGTTGTCAGCACATCAACCGTATAAAAACTACCCAGATTTAATCAAAAGAACGGCACTTTTAGCTGGTGGCGTTGCACAATTTGCTGGTGGTGTACCTGCGATGTGTGATGGTGTGACACAAGGTCAACCAGGCATGGAATTATCGCTATTTAGCCGCGATGTTATTGCGATGTCATCAGCAATTGGCCTAAGTCATAATATGTTTGATGGTGCTATGTTTCTAGGTATTTGTGACAAAATCGTGCCGGGATTATTGATTTCAGCATTGAGCTTTGGTCATTTACCTGCGATCTTCGTACCTGGTGGCCCGATGCCAAGTGGCTTACCAAATAAAGAAAAAGTCCGTGTTCGTCAGCTTTATGCCGAAGGCAAAGTGGGCCGTGATGCCTTGTTGAAAGCTGAGTCTGAGTCTTATCATAGTCCTGGAACATGTACTTTCTATGGTACGGCTAATAGTAATCAAATGATGGTCGAAATGATGGGACTACATTTGCCGGGTAGCTCATTTGTTAACCCTAACACTCCCTTACGAGACGCCTTAACTGCAAGTGCTACTGAGCATGTATTGAAATATACCGCTATGGGTGATGATTTCCGCCCAATTGGTTATATGATTGATGAAAAAGCTATCGTGAATGCAATGATAGGTTTGATGGCAACAGGTGGCTCAACAAACCATACTATGCATTTAGTGGCTATTGCTCGTGCTGCAGGTATTCTTATTAACTGGGATGATTTCGACAAGATCACTAGAATTATTCCATTACTTACGCGAATTTATCCAAATGGTGATGCAGATATCAATCATTTCCAGGCCGCTGGTGGCATGGGCGTATTGATTGGCGAGTTGTTATCAAAAGGCTTGTTGCATGAAGATATCATGACTGTCGCATCGAAACGCGGCATGAGTACCTATACACAAGAACCAAAACTAGTTGAAGGTAAATTGGTTTGGGAAGAAGGCCCAGGTAAGTCTTTAGATCTTAGTGTTATCGGCACGATTGATAAGCCTTTCTCTGCTACTGGCGGCTTACATTTAATTCACGGCAATTTAGGTCGTGGTGTGTCGAAGATCTCTGCGGTAGCTGAAGAGCATCAAATTGTAGAAGCACCAGCAATGGTATTTGATGATCAAGATGATGTAGTAGCGGCATTCAAACGTGGTGAAATGCAAAAAGACCTTATTGTAGTGCTACGTTTCCAAGGTCCAAAAGCCAATGGTATGCCTGAACTGCATAAATTGACGCCGCTATTAGGTTCCTTACAAGATAAAGGTTTCCATGTAGCAATTGTGACCGATGGTCGTATGTCTGGGGCATCAGGTAAAGTACCTTCAGCAATTCATATGTGTCCAGAATGTGAAGTAGGTGGTCCGTTAACCCGTGTTCGTTCTGGTGATATGTTGCATTTAAATACACAAACTGGTGATTTAAATATTTTGATTGATGACGAAGTATTTAATAATCGTACACAATGCATTAAAGGTAGCGTAGAGCACCATTATGGTATGGGACGAGAATTATTTGATAGTTTCCGCCGTGGTGTTTCATCTGCTGAAACCGGTGCTATCAACATGTTTAACGTTGAATAAATAATTATTTAAAACTTTGGAAAAAATACAATGAGCCTAACCATTAAAGAAATTATGACTATTTCACCAATTGTACCGGTGATGGTTATTAATAACGCTGAACATGCTGTACCGCTAGCCAAAGCTTTGGTTAAAGGTGGATTGAAGGTATTAGAAATTACTTTACGTACACCAGCAGCTTTAGAATCTATTAGACGTATTAAAGCAGAAGTACCAGATGCTATTGTCGGCGCAGGAACTATCATTAACATCGAAACATTGAATGCAGCAATAGAAGCTGGCGCACAATTTATTGTTAGCCCTGGCACAACAGACAAATTAATTGATGCTGCTCTAGCAACTGGCGTTCCTTTATTGCCAGGAATTGCGAACCCTAGTGATGCAATGCGTTTACTAGAAAAAGGCATTACTGCAATGAAATTTTTCCCTGCAGAAGCAGCTGGTGGCGTGCCAATGCTTAAATCAATTGGTGCACCGATTCCACAAATTACATTCTGCCCAACTGGTGGCGTAAGCCAAAAGAATGTTAAAGAATACTATAGCTTGCCAAATGTGGCATGCGTAGGTGGTTCGTGGATGTGTGCGGCAAACTTAGTTGATGCCGAAAACTGGGATGAAATTACCCGTTTATCTGCTGAAGCGGTTCAATTAGCAACTAGCTAGTTAATCTCTTCACCGATGAGGGGGCAGGGAGCATCGAGTCAATATCTCGGTGTCCTCTGCCCTTTTTTTATTGCTGACTTCATTGTTAAACCTATATCGATTTATATCGATTTATATCAATGTCTAGTTTGTAATTAATATTTCACGCTTTAACCAATCATCAATCAAGGCACGGGCACCATCAATCACAACATGTGGGTTTGGATGTTGTAATTCACTAGCAATTGTTTCTGCTGCCATTTGGCCTGTTAGCCCTTCATTTAGTAAATTGATAAGGCGTGCGCTTACTGGGTTTAATTCCAAAAATGTGATGTTGTCGACCTTGTTTCGATAAACAAGTAAATGAACGGGGCTTTTGCTTGCTTCATTGGGTTGAAAGTCGGGACCAATCTTATGAACTGGATAAGTGTAAACTAAAGGCCATGCGAGTGGCGATGTCTTAAAACTAACGACTAAAATGTCTTGGTTTGAATTGATCCTTGACGGTTCTACCTCATAATCTAAAACACTTAATGCTAATTCTACCCATTCATAATGCGCTAGTTCTTGAATGAAAATAGGATCGTTGGAATTGTCACGATCATCTTCAAGATAAGCCATAAATTCACGGCCAATCTTATGAAACAAAGGCGTTTTACAGTGGTGTCTTATCATGAAATCACGGATCATGCTGTGCCAAGCCTCATCTGAGGTGATTTGTCTTAATACTGGAAAGCCATTGGCTATAAAGCCTTCAATATTGTTGTAAAAAAGCTCACGATAAATAGCCATGCGCCTAGGTTCTATGTTGTCAGGTACTGGTTGGTTATCAGGATCGCGTAGGAAGGCAGCAAACTCATATTGGGTATCGATAAAGCTGGGCATTTTAGGCTGATGCGACATGGGCTCTTTCCTGAATCGACTGATAATGACGAATTTTATCCACTTCAGTGATTAATGTATCAAGTGATGGAATGTTAAAGTCACGCTCTAATAGTGTTGGCAGCACACCATGATATTGGTAGGTTAGTTCTAATAAATCCCATACAGGATCGATGATATCAGCACCGTGAGTATCTACTTTTAAATCCTCAGCTTCATCATAGTGCCCTGCGATATGAAGGTAGGCAATACGATCACTCGCTATGGATTTAATATAATTTGCTGCATCATAATCGTGGTTAATACTGTTGACGTAAATATTATTAACATCAAGTAATAAGTCACAATTCGCTTGCTCAAGTACACTATTTAAAAAATCAATTTCAGACATTTCCTGGCCTGGCGCAGCATAATATGAGACATTTTCGATTATTAAGGGCCGTTCCAAAATTTCTTGGACTCGCTGAATACGCTTGGCAACATGGTCAACGGCTTCTTGTGTGAAGGGGATTGGCATCAAATCATACAGATGACCATCATCACTACAATAACTTAAATGTTCGCTATAACATCGAATATTGTGTTTATCGAAAAACCTTTTCAAGCGTATTAAAAAATCTTCATCTAATGGCGCTGGACTCCCTATTGATAGTGAGAGACCATGACAGATCATAGGGTAACGTTCAGCAAAATGTGCAAATTTTTTACCTAAGCTTCCGCCCATCTCCATCCAGTTTTCAGGGGCAACTTCAAGGAAGTCAGCAGGGTTATGGTCAAGTGCATCAAGCTCATTCATAAAACTTCTGCGGAGCCCTAAACCTGCTCCAGATATCGGGCATGAGGCTTTGTACATTGATTATCTCCTTATTGGCTTTCTGTCATTATGACTAATGATAATGCTAAATGTTACACATTGATTTATCTTTTAAGTGTTATTTCTCATCAGACAGTCTAGTTGGGCATGTATTTTGTTTCTAACTGAATCGTCATTTTTTTGGTCGGAGACGTACTTAGTGCTAAAATAATCGGTTTTAAATATCAGGAACCTTACTGAATGGCTTTCGAACATATCAACTTACCTGAGAATGGAAATGTTATTCGTGTTAATGCGGATTTTTCTTTAAATGTGCCAAACCAACCAATTATTCCATTTATAGAGGGTGACGGCATTGGCGTTGATATTACACCAGCAATGATTTCAGTTATCGATGCTGCAGTTAATAAAGCTTATGGCAGTGAGCGTAAAATAGCATGGATGGAAGTCTATGCAGGTGAAAAAGCAACTAAAAAATACGGTGCGGATCAGTATCTACCTGAAGAGACTATGCAGGCACTAAAAGACTATGCAGTTTCTATCAAAGGCCCCTTGATGACACCAGTGGGTGGTGGTATGCGATCACTAAATGTGACTATGCGTCAGACACTTGATCTGTATCTTTGCCAGCGTCCAGTTCGTTATTATCCGGGTACACCTAGCCCAGTTAAAGCACCTGAAAAAATTGATATGATTATTTTCCGTGAAAATTCAGAAGATATTTATGCCGGTATTGAATGGGCCGCAGAAAGCGATGATGCTAAAAAAATTATCAAGTTTTTACAAGAAGAAATGGGCGTTACTAAAATTCGTTTCCCTGAAACGTCAGGTATTGGTATTAAACCGGTTTCACGGGAAGGGACAGAACGTTTAGTACGTAAAGCGATCCAGTATGCGGTTGATAATAACCGTGATTCTGTCACCATAGTACACAAAGGTAATATCATGAAGTTCACCGAAGGTGGCTTCAAACTTTGGGGTTATGAGCTTGCGACAAAAGAGTTTGGTG
>Ga0213868_10000861_pt1 | contig 29583 bp, 29 predicted proteins | sample PICome_9_FD_160087 | JGI IMG/M metagenome (GOLD analysis project Ga0213868, IMG submission 160087) | Coastal seawater microbial communities near Pivers Island, North Carolina, United States - PICO127 | ecosystem: Environmental > Aquatic > Marine > Coastal | place: USA: North Carolina... | reverse complement strand
CAGTGCCATACCCAGTGCATCGAGCACCAGCGACTTACCGGCACCGGTTTCACCAGTGATGGCAGTGGTGCCTTTTGAGAACTCAATCTCTAGGGATTCAACCAGTGTGTAGTTATTGATATTTATAGATAGCAGCACTTTATTTAACACCTTATAGCCTGAGTAGATTTATACAGAACAGATTGCCGTTACGCAATCGCTTGAAACTGAATAGTTTGTCCCCATATTGAGTGAGAGCCAAAAATAATGGCCAATATAACCAACGAAGTGAGGAATTGGTGTGTCACGCGAAACAGAAACTGACCAACAAAAAGATCAAGATGCAGTTCAGCCTAAAGAAGCTGTTCAGCCCGAAGAAGTGTTGAACGAAGCTGAAGCTGGTAGCGAAGGCATCAGTAACGAAGAAATCGAACAGGAGCTGCTCGAGGAAGACCAGGTTTCCGAAACTGAGCAGCTGCAACAGCAGGTGGCAGATGCCAACGACAATGTGCTGAGAATTCAGGCAGAGATGCAGAATATGCGTCGCCGCGCCGAGCGGGATGTCGAGAATGCTCATAAATTTGCCCTGGATAAATTTTCTGCGGACCTACTTCCAGTGGTCGATAACCTCGAGCGTGCACTCAGTGCTATCGATACCGAAGACGAGAGTCAGAAAGCCATCGCAGAAGGTATTGAGCTGACCCTGAAGAGCTTTCTCGATGTACTGGTTCGCTTCAAGATTGAAGCAGTAGACCCCGCCGGTGAGCCCTTTGATGCCAACCTGCATCAGGCGGTTTCCATGGTCCCCAATCCGGATATGGAACCCAATACAGTGATGGATGTGTTTCAGAAGGGCTACACCCTCAATGGTCGCCTGATTAGACCGGCGATGGTGGTGGTTTCTAGCGCGTCCTGATTCAGTGGGGGTGGCGTTAAATAAATATCGCCGCCCTTGAATTTGTCGAACTAGCACCCACATATAGAAACATACACAGAAACAGATTTAACAAATTAAATACAAACCCTGGAAACAGGCTTTAAAGAAAAGTAACGGAGAATTAACCAATGGGCAAAATTATCGGAATCGACCTTGGAACGACAAACTCATGTGTGTCCGTTCTCGAAGGTGATAAACCCAAAGTCATTGAAAACTCAGAAGGCGCACGCACCACCCCATCGGTTGTTGCGTTCACTGACGAAGGCGAAATCCTGGTTGGACAGTCGGCTAAACGCCAGGCAGTGACCAACCCACACAACACAGTTTACGCGGTAAAGCGCCTGATCGGCCGCCGTTTTGAAGACGATGTTGTACAAAAAGATATCAAAATGGTGCCTTACAAAATTGTAAAGGCAGACAATGGCGATGCATGGGTAGAGATCAAAGGTGACAGCAAAGCTGCCCCGCAGATTTCTGCTGAAGTATTGAAGAAAATGAAGAAGACCGCTGAAGACTATCTCGGCGAGACAGTCGCAGAAGCAGTTATTACTGTTCCCGCTTACTTTAACGATTCTCAGCGTCAGGCAACTAAGGATGCCGGTCGTATCGCTGGTCTGGATGTTAAGCGTATTATCAACGAGCCAACGGCTGCGGCACTGGCCTACGGTATTGATAAAACTGCTGGTGATTCAGTAGTCGCTGTCTACGATCTCGGTGGTGGTACTTTCGATATCTCAATTATTGAGATTGCCGATGTCGACGGCGAGAAGCAATTCGAAGTATTGGCAACCAACGGTGACACATTCCTCGGTGGTGAAGATTTCGATATGCGACTGATCGAATATTTGTCAGCGGAATTTAAAGCCGACAGTGGTATTGATATTCACGGCGATCCACTGGCTATGCAGCGTCTTAAAGAAGCTGCAGAAAAAGCCAAGATTGAGCTCTCTTCAAGCGCCCAGACTGAAGTAAACCTGCCCTACATCACTGCTGATGCCACTGGCCCTAAGCATTTGGTGGTTAAGCTGACTCGCGCCAAGCTTGAGTCATTGGTTGAAGACCTGATTGAGCGCTCACTAGAGCCGCTCAAAATTGCACTTAAAGATGCGGGTAAATCAGTTGGCGAAATCGACGAGATTATTCTTGTTGGTGGTCAGACACGTATGCCCAAGGTTCAAGAGAAAGTCACTGAGTTCTTCGGCAAAGAGCCACGCAAAGATGTTAACCCCGACGAAGCCGTTGCCGTCGGTGCTGCCCTGCAGGGTGCGGTACTCTCTGGCGATGTTACCGATGTACTGCTGCTCGACGTAACACCGCTGAGCCTGGGTATCGAAACCATGGGTGGCGTTGCCACACCGGTTATTGAGAAAAACACCACGATTCCTACCAAGAAATCACAGATTTTCTCAACCGCTGACGACAATCAGACTGCGGTAACCATTCACGTGGTTCAGGGTGAGCGCAAGCAGGCGACAGGTAATAAATCTCTCGGACGTTTTGATCTGGCTGATATTCCACCAGCACCGCGCGGTATGCCGCAGATCGAAGTTACCTTTGATATTGATGCCAACGGTATCCTCCATGTTGGCGCTAAAGATAAGGCCACGGGTAAAGAGCAGTCGATCATTATTAAAGCCTCTTCAGGCCTCTCGGATGACGAGATCGATGCAATGGTTAAGGATGCTGAAGCCAATGCTGCTGAAGATCAGAAGTTTGCCGACCTGGTTCAGGCGCGCAATACAGCTGATGGCCTGGCACACGCTGCCAAGAAGACGCTTGAAGAAGCCGGTGATAAGGCCTCTGAAGAAGAGAAGGGCGCCATTGAAGCTGCTATCAAACAGGTTGAAGAAGCTGTTCAGGGCGACGACAAAGATGCCATCGACGAAGCGGCCAAGGTGCTTTCAGAAGCCACTTCAGGTCTGGCTCAGAAGATGTATGCAGAGCAGGCTGAAGCTGGTCAGGCACCTGAGGGTGAACAGCCCGCTGGTGATGACGCCATGGATGCCGAGTTTGAAGAAGTTAAAGAAGACGCAGAACAAGAGAAGCAAGACGGCAAGTAAGTTGTTGTCAGTTGTCTCTACTTCTATTAGGCGCGGGCATTGTTCCGCGCTTAATACTATTTGTGCTAGTTAGGAAAAAAGAAACCCGTTATGGCTAAACGCGATTACTACGAAGTATTAGGTGTTGATAAAGGCGCCTCTTCCCCGGAAATCAAAAAGGCATTTCGTCGCATTGCGATGAAATTCCACCCAGACCGCAATTCAGACGACAAAAACTCCGACGAGAAATTTAAAGAAGCCCAAGAGGCCTACGAAGTTCTCGGTGATGAAGAGAAAAAGTCTGCCTATGACCGCTTTGGTCACGCCGGAGTCGATGGCAGTGCGGGCGGTGGTTTTAGTGGCGGCGGTGGCGGTGCTGGTTTTGGTGATATTTTCGGCGATGTATTTGGCGATATTTTCGGTGGCGGCGGTGGCGGTGGTCGCAGAGGCCCAGCGCGGGGTTCTGACCTGCGCTATGACCTGCAGCTGGATCTTGAGGATGCGGTAAAGGGTAAAACTGTACAGATAGATGTGCCAACCATGAGCCACTGTGATACCTGTGATGGCTCAGGGGCGCGCAAAGGCACTTCACCGGTTACCTGTAGCACCTGTAAGGGTGCTGGACAGGTGCGCATGTCCCAGGGTTTCTTCTCTGTGCAGCAGGCCTGTCCCAAATGTCAGGGTCGCGGTCAGATGATCTCTGATCCCTGTGGTAACTGTCATGGTCAGGGTGTTAAGGAAGAGCGAAAAACACTCTCTGTGAAGATTCCCGCCGGTGTGGATACCGGTGATCGTATTCGTCTGTCGGGCAAAGGTGAAGCTGGCCCTCAGGGTGGCCCAGCCGGTGATCTCTATGTACAGATGGTGGTGCGCGAGCACCCGATCTTTGTTCGTGATGACAGCAATCTGCACTGCGAAGTGCCGATTAGCTTTGCCCAGGCGGCACTGGGTGGCGACCTTGAAGTGCCAACATTGTCCGGCAAGGTAAAATTAAAAATCCCCGCAGAGACCCAGAGCGGCAAGCTTTTCCGTCTGCGCGGCAAAGGTGTTGCACCAGTTCGTGGAGGCGGTGTTGGCGATCTGCTCTGTCGGGTTGTGCTGGAAACGCCGGTTAATCTCAGCGCCAAGCAGCGCGAGTTGCTGCAAAGCTTTGAAGATAGCCTGGATGGCAAGCGTAAACATTCACCTCGCAGTTCTGGCTGGTTCGATGGGGTTAAAAAGTTCTTCGATAATTTGACCGGCTAAAATCAACTTGCGTACTATGTGATAATGAGCTGAGTTAATTAACAGAGCGCTTTATAAAACACTTAATAAACACTCATTTAAAACAGGGGATAGGAATTAAACATGACCAGAATTGCGATTACCGGTGCAGGCGGTCGAATGGGCAAGACCCTGATAGAAGCTATCCTGTTAACTGATGGTGTTGAGTTGAGCGCGGCCCTCGAGCGTTCAGAGAGTTCATTGATCGGCGTCGATGCCGGTGAGCTGGCCGGCGTTGGAACCAATGGAGTTATCGTTGCCGGTTCTATTGACGAAGTTGGCGACCAGTTTGATGTCTTAATCGACTTTACGGTTCCCGCTGCAACTGTGGCCAACGCCGCGTTCTGTGCCGCTAACAATAAGAAGATGGTGATTGGCACCACGGGTCTGGATGCCGAACAGCATGCCCAGGTGATTGCGGCCTCTGAAAAGAGCGCTATCTGTATGGCGTCGAATTTTTCCACCGGTGTGAATCTGTGTTTTAAGTTGGCCGAATTGGCTGCCGCGGTGATTGGTGATGAGACCGATATTGAAATTCTTGAAGCCCACCACCGTCACAAGATCGACGCCCCCTCAGGGACAGCATTGTCACTGGGAGAGTCTGTGGCCAGGGCGGTGGGTCGCGATCTAAACGAAGTCGCTGTCTACGGGCGCGAGGGTCAAACCGGTGCCCGGGATTCCGAGACCATTGGCTTCGCCACAGTAAGGGGCGGCGATATAGTTGGCGACCATACGGTTCTGTTTGCCGGTGAAGGCGAACGCGTAGAGATTACCCACAAAGCCTCAAGCCGTTTATCCTTTGCTCGCGGTGCAGTGCGTGCAGCAAAATGGCTGGCTGCAAAAGAGTCCGGGCTGTTCGATATGCAGGATGTACTGGGCCTTAAATAATTGTCGTTATATCAGGTAAATTTCTTACATCAGTGATAGACAAAATCGGGCTCTTTCAATACAATGCGCTCCTAACACCGCGGACATAATCGCGGTCTCATTCCGAGAGGTTAGAGCACAGCAGAATTTTTTAATTAGCGAGATGAGACGACAAGTTTCATCTCGCTTTTTTACAAATATTCGAAATTGACTGATGCCGTTATCGGAGTTACCTGATTTCAGGTCAACGTTTTTTTGTTAACTAATTTAGGAGGTTGTGTGAATTCCCATACTCACCGGGAAGCCGTACTTGCGCTTGCAGACGGAACAATTTTCAGAGGAACCGCTATCGGTGCAGATGGCTGCTCCGTTGGTGAAGTGGTTTTCAATACAGCCCTGACCGGGTATCAGGAAATTCTTACTGATCCCTCATATGCTCAGCAGATAGTTACCCTTACCTATCCCCATATAGGCAATGTCGGCGTCAATGACGAAGATGCAGAGTCGAATAGAGTCTGGGCCGCTGGTCTGGTTATTCGCGATCTGCCACTGTTAGTATCCAACTTCCGCAGCGAGCAATCTCTGGATAGCTACCTCAAGGATAACAATATCCTTGGAATTGCCGATATCGACACCCGCAAGCTAACGCGCATCTTGCGCGAGAGTGGCGCCCAGAACGGCTGCATTATGGCCGGTGATATCGATGATGAAACTGCACTGGCTGCCGCCAGAGAGTTCGCCGGTCTCAAAGGTATGGATCTGGCCAAAGAAGTAACCACAGAAAAGGCCTACCAATGGACTCAGCACAGCTGGGAACTGGGTGTTGGTCACGCCGATCAGGATCCAGCCACAACCAAATTCAAAGTAGTTGCCTACGACTTCGGCGTGAAGCGCAATATTCTTCGTATGCTGGTGGATCGCGGCTGCGAGCTGACTGTAGTACCGGCTAAAACTACTGCAAGCGAAGTGTTAGCCATGAACCCGGACGGTGTATTTCTCTCCAACGGCCCTGGCGATCCAGAGCCCTGCGACTACGCTATCGAAGCCATTACTGAAATCCTTAAAACTGATATTCCAGTGTTTGGTATCTGCCTGGGGCACCAGCTACTGGCTCTGGCCTCAGGGGCTAAAACCGCGAAGATGAAGTTTGGTCACCACGGTGCCAACCATCCGGTTGAAGATATAGATAACAATGTGGTGATGATCACCAGCCAGAACCACGGCTTTGCGGTTGATGAAACCAGCTTGCCAGATAACCTGATTGCCACGCACCGTTCGCTGTTTGACGGATCGCTGCAGGGTATTCATCGCACAGATAAACCAGCCTTTAGTTTTCAGGGTCACCCTGAAGCCAGCCCTGGCCCCCATGAAGCAGCAGTGCTGTTTGACCACTTTATCGAACTTATGGGAGCGCGCGGCTAATAGCGGCGAGATTGAGACGACATGCCAAAAAGAACTGATATAAAAAGTATCCTAATCCTCGGCGCAGGCCCAATTGTTATTGGTCAGGCCTGTGAATTTGACTACTCCGGCGCCCAGGCCTGTAAAGCGCTTCGCGAAGAGGGCTTTAGAGTCATCCTGGTCAACTCCAACCCGGCGACGATTATGACCGACCCGGCGATGGCCGATGCGACCTATATCGAACCGGTAGAGTGGCGCACCGTTGAACATATTATCGCCCAGGAAAAGCCTGACGCTCTGCTGCCAACTATGGGTGGTCAGACCGCGCTGAACTGCGCTCTGGATTTGGCCAAGCACGGCGTACTGGAAAAGTACGGCGTGGAAATGATCGGTGCCAATGCCGATGCAATTGATAAGGCAGAAGATCGCGAGCGCTTTGATAAGGCGATGAAGGCGATTGGTCTGGATACACCGAATTCCGGTATTGCTCACAGCATGGAAGAGGCCGCGCAGATTGCCGACCGCTTTGGTTTTCCCTGTATTATCCGCCCCTCATTTACCATGGGTGGCTCCGGTGGTGGTATTGCCTACAACCGCGAAGAATTTGAAGAGATCTGCCGTCGTGGCCTGGATCTCTCGCCAACTAATGAGCTGTTGATCGATGAATCGCTGATTGGCTGGAAAGAGTTTGAAATGGAAGTGGTTAGAGATCGCAGAGATAACTGCATTATTATCTGTTCGATTGAAAACTTTGACCCCATGGGTATTCACACCGGTGACTCGATTACGGTCGCCCCGGCGCAGACCCTGACCGACAAAGAATATCAAATAATGCGCAACGCCTCGCTGAAGGTATTGCGTGAGATCGGCGTTGAAACTGGCGGCTCCAATGTACAGTTTGCGGTCAACCCGGAAGACGGTCGCCTAATTGTTATTGAGATGAACCCGCGCGTATCGCGATCCTCTGCACTGGCTTCAAAAGCCACTGGTTTTCCTATCGCTAAAGTAGCAGCCAAGCTGGCGATCGGTTACACCCTCGATGAGCTGCAAAATGAAATTACCGGTGGTGCTACCCCGGCCTCTTTTGAGCCGAGCATCGACTATGTAGTCACCAAGATACCGCGCTTTGCCTTCGAGAAGTTCGAGCAGGCGAGCACAGCATTGACCACGCAGATGAAATCTGTGGGCGAGGTGATGGCGATTGGCCGCACTTTCCAGGAATCAATGCAGAAAGCGCTGCGTGGCCTTGAAGTGGGTTCCGCAGGTTTCGATCCAATTCTGACCCCAGAAATTGAAAATCCCATGGCCCAAATACACCGCGAGTTGGCCGTCGCCGGCCCGGATCGTATTTGGTATGTGGGTGAAGCATTCCGTCACGGCATGAGCCGTGAAGAGATTTTTGACCTGACCAAGATCGATCACTGGTTCCTGGTGCAGATCGAAGATCTAATTAAAGACGAACAGGCTCTGGCCCAGTCAAGCCTGAGCGATCTGGATAAAAACAGCCTCTACCGCTTAAAGCGCAAAGGTTTCGCTGATCGCCGCCTGGCAGATATTTTAAATTGTGAAGAGAGCGCTGTGCGTCAGTTGCGCAACGACCTGGATATTCATCCGGTCTACAAGCGCGTCGACACCTGTGCCGCGGAATTTTCGACAGATACCGCTTATATGTACTCTACCTATGAGGAAGAGTGTGAAGCGCGCCCCAATGATAAGGATAAAATTCTTGTTCTCGGCGGTGGCCCCAACCGTATTGGTCAGGGTATCGAGTTTGATTACTGCTGTGTTCACGCCGCTCTGGCAATGCGTGATGATGGCTATGAAACCATTATGGTCAACTGTAACCCAGAGACTGTATCCACGGATTATGACACTTCCGACCGTTTGTTCTTTGAGCCGGTCACCCTTGAAGATGTTCTCGAAATCGTCCGTATCGAAAAGCCCAAAGGTGTGATCGTGCAGTTTGGTGGCCAGACGCCACTAAAACTTGCCCGGGCCCTTGAAGCCGCCGGTGTACCCATTGTTGGTACTACGCCAGATGCCATTGATCGCGCAGAAGACCGCGAGCGCTTCCAGCAAATGATCGAGAAACTCGGTCTGCTGCAGCCGCGCAATGCCACAGCACGAAGCGCTGAACAGGCCGTAGAGCTGGCTAAAGAGATTGGCTATCCACTAGTAGTTCGACCCTCCTATGTTCTCGGTGGTCGCGCCATGGAAATCGTCTACAAAGAAGACGAGCTGCGTCACTATATGAAGACCGCAGTCCAGGTGTCTGATGATTCCCCGGTACTGCTCGACTTCTTCCTGCCGAATGCTATAGAAATCGATGTGGATGCGGTAAGTGATGGCAAGCAGGTAGTGATCGGTGCGATTATGCAGCATATTGAGCAGGCCGGTATTCACTCCGGTGACTCAGCCTGCTCACTGCCGCCCTATAGCCTCAGCGAAGAAATTCAGAACGATATGCGCGAAGTGTGCAGAAAGATGGCCTTGGAGCTGGGTGTGCGTGGCTTGATGAATGTGCAGCTGGCGCTTCAGGATGGCGATATCTATGTTATCGAAGTCAATCCACGGGCTTCGCGAACAGTTCCCTTTGTCTCAAAATGTATCGGCACATCGCTGGCGAAAATTGCGGCCCGCTGTATGGTTGGCCAGACCCTTGAGTCACAGGGCTTTACCCGTGAAATTATTCCGCCTTACTACAGTGTTAAAGAAGCGGTATTCCCGTTCAATAAATTCCCCGGCATTGACCCGATTCTTGGGCCAGAGATGAAATCTACCGGTGAAGTGATGGGTGTAGGTACCACCTTTGCCGAAGCCTATGGCAAAGCAGAGCTGGGTGCCAGCGACGAGATTCCTGCCAGCGGTACGGCCTTTGTCAGTGTGCGTGAGCGCGATAAGAGCCAGGTTCCCGAATTGGCCAAGCAGCTCTCTGATCTCGGTTTTAAGCTGGTGGCTACCAAAGGCACGGCAAAGATTATCGAACAGGCCGGTCTATCTGTAACTCTGGTCAACAAGGTTCAGGAAGGTCGCCCGCATATTGTCGATATGATTAAGAGCGACAAAATTGATTTGATTATTAATACCACGGAAGGACGTCAGGCGATTTCAGATTCCTCTGCCATCCGTTCCAGTGCAGAGCAGCATAGAGTCTATTACACTACTACTATGGCTGGTGGCGGCGCAGTTTGTCAGGCGTTAAGCTATCAGGGTGGTACTACGGTGCGACGTATTCAAGCACTGCATCAGGAGATAGTGTAATGCAAAAGACGGCAATGACAGTTGAGGGTGAAGTTGCTCTTCGCGAGGAACTTGAGCATCTGATTAAAGTGGTTCGCCCGAGGATTATCAATGATATTGCCACTGCTCGTGAACACGGCGATCTAAAAGAGAATGCCGAGTACCATGCAGCCCGCGAACAGCAGAGTTTTGCCGAGGGCCGTATTCAGGAAATTGAAAGCAAGCTGTCAAATATCCAGGTTATTGATATCAATAAAGTCCCCCACGGTGACAAGGTGATCTTTGGCTCTACGGCAACGATTATCAATCTGGAAACTGATCAGACGGTCACCTATAAAATTGTCGGTGATGATGAGGCGGATGTTAAGAAGGGCAAGATTTCTTACCAGTCGCCCATTGCTCGAGCGTTAATGGGTAAAGAGATTGGTGAAGTGGTGGTAGTAAAAGCGCCGAGCGGCGATATTGAATACGAGATCGATCAGGTTGAGTTTATTTAATCTGCTACTACTGTCATCCCAGCGCAGGCTGGGACCTCTCAAAATAACTGCCAAAATCCAAAGATACTGGCCCCAGCCTTCGCTGGGGTGACGTTCCTTCGCCAGTATGACGAAGGGGCCAGTTCAACGAATTCCCCGCTACTGACTAGCCCCAAGCAAAAACATCATCAACGCCTTCTGCGCATGCAAACGATTCTCCGCCTCATCCCAAACCACCGAAATACTCTCATCCTCAAATAACTCAGCAGAGACCTCTTCATCTCTGTGGGCGGGCAGGCAGTGCATAAACAGCACATCATCCGCCGCATGGCTGATCAACTGATGGTTTACCTGATAGTTGGCAAAATGCTTTAAACGTTCTTCCTGCTCTTCTTCCTGACCCATAGAGGCAAACACATCGGTGGTCACCAGATGGGCGCCAGCCACCGCAATCACAGGATCATTGGTAACCGTGACACGCTTTCCAGCTTGTGCAAGCAACTCAACACTGGGTTCATAGCCTGTGGGGCAGGCGATATTCAAATTGAAATCCAAGAGCATCGCCGCATTGATCCACGACTGGCACATATTGTTGCCATCGCCAATCCAGGCCACGGTTTTGCCCTGAATCGAACCGCGATGTTCAACAAAAGTCTGGATATCTGCAAGCAGCTGGCAGGGGTGGAACTGATCCGTCAGGGCGTTGATCACCGGTACTTTTGAATACTCGGCAAATTTTTCAACCTTGTCGTGACCAAAGGTTCTGATCATCACGATATCGACCATGCGTGAGATAACCCGCGCCGAATCTTCAATCGGCTCACCGCGACCCAGCTGGGTGTCGTTGGGTGACAAAAACAGCGCGTCACCGCCCAGTTGCGCCATACCAGCCTCAAAGGAAACTCGAGTACGCGTCGAGGATTTCTCAAAGATCATACCGAGAACTTTTCCAGCAAACACCGGTTCCTGGCGCCCTTCGCGATGGGCGGCCTTAAGTTCTATAGCCAGATCGATAACCTGATGAATTTCATCACTGCTGAGGTCGTGTAGGGTGAGAAAATGTCTGGGTGTCATGGCAAATTACTCTGGTTTAATCCTGTTGGAAATCTTTAATCAGGGGGGCGAGGATCGCCACAACCTGGTCTGCTTCAGCGTCGCTCATCACCATGGGTGGCAACAGTCTGATCACTGAATCAGCAGTGACATTAATAATCAGGCCTTTAGCCATAGCCGCCGGGAAAAGCGATTTGCACGGCTTGTCGATTTCGATACCGATCATACAGCCCTTGCCGCGAATCTCTTTCACATGGGGCACATCTGCCAGCGCAGCTTTAAAGCCAGCCATCAGTCTGTCGCCGAGAACCGTTGCACGCGCGCAGAGATTCTCTTCTTCAATCGTAGTCACTACCGCCAGCGCAGCTGCACAGGCGAGAGGATTGCCACCGAAGGTTGAGCCGTGATTGCCCGGCTGCATCAGTTCCGCGGCTTCACCGTGGGCCAGACAGGCGCCAATTGGCACACCGTTGCCCAGGCCTTTTGAGGTAGTGACAACATCGGGAACAATACCGCTGTGCTGATAGTAGAAATATTTACCTGTGCGCCCATTGCCGGTTTGCACCTCATCGAGCATTAGCAACCAGCCTTTCGCGGTGCAGAACTTACGGAGTTCCTGCAAGTAGGAATCTGCGGCGACACGAATACCACCTTCACCCTGAATCGGCTCGACAAAAAGCGCGCAGATATTGGGGTTGTTTTCGGCGATAGTCTCAAGGGATTGAATATCGTCAAAGGGTGCGCGAGCAAAGCCACGTACCAGTGGTTCAAATCCCGCCTGAACTTTGCGGCTACCCGAGGCGCTTAGTGTCGCCAGGGTACGACCGTGAAAGGCATTATCCATCACCAATACAGTGGGCAGCTTAATACCTTTCTTGTGGCCGTGGAGGCGAGCCATCTTGATGGCCGCTTCATTGGCTTCAGCACCAGAGTTGCCAAAGAATACTTTGTCCATACCTGAGGCCGCGCAGAGCTTGTCAGCGAGGGCAACCTGATTGGGAATGGCAAAGAAATTTGAACAGTGTGTGAGAACCGAGGCCTGCTCGGCAACTGCTGCTGCAATAGCGGGATGAGAATGGCCCAGCCCGCAGACCGCGATGCCCGAGAGGGCGTCGAGGTATTTATTTCCTTTTGCGTCCCACAGCCAGGCACCTTCTCCCTTAACCAGAGTAGCGGCCTTGGTGCCGTAGGTGTTCATTAGTGCTTTAGTCGTCATTGTCTCTTTAGCGTCCTTTGCGTATTTCAAACGCAACAAAAAAAGGCAGCTGCGCTGCCCGTTTGGTTGTAGCCAGAAGTCTGTTAAATGGCTTTGTTGTAACTGTTTGGTAGCAAATAGTATCGCGGTTTATTTATGCTGGCAATATTGGATTGTAGTTGAAGTAACTATTGCTTGATTTGCCGCAGACGGTTTATCCAGGCCAACAACCCGGTAATCGACAGAATGCAGATCAACAGCCCGACAATATCTATAATCAGAACCCCAAATTGACCAAAGAAACGACCGCTGTGGAGGTCGAGAATAACGGTTTCCAGAGAAATGCTGGGGCCGCTATTTTCTAGTTGTTTCCCCAGGAAATCAGGCACGGATTGCTGATCAGTCATGGGGTTCAGCGAAGCTGATTCTATTTCCGGGCTGAGCTTGAGGTCGAGGCTGTCAGGGTTGAATTCAAGCACCGCCGAATCGGTTATCAGGTAGAGAGTATTATCCGCCGCCGAAATGGCTCGTGCATTGGCAGGCAGGCCATCCAGTTGACTAAAACTTTCCAGCAGTTGCCCGTTTTCCGTTAGCAGATGCAGTGTATCGGCACAGAGGGCGAAAAGAATGCTTCTACTCTCAGCGACCGAGAGCAGGGGCGCCGAGCAGGGTGCCACAGCCTGCCTGTCGACATAGAGTAAGTTGTTACCGTTCTCATAGAGCCATTTGTCGTCCAGCTCGAAACCTTTAATAAGCGGTTTTTCCAATCCGTACCATGACAGCAACCAGCTGTTTGAGAGGCTTATTTTATTCAGCTTCAGGGCCGGCGAGTGATTCAGGGCAAAGCCGGAAATGGCGAGAAAAATCAGCAGCAGAAAAACTGACAGGCCGAGACGGCGATGCCAGATAATATTTGTTTTTACGGAATTGCTAGATTTCACCGAGACTCGCTTGTCTGCTTTGTGGATTCAGGCTGCGTCATTGCCTGGCTATGATAATACAAAGCCAGTGCCGCTACCTTATTTACTGCCCATACGGAGAGCGTTGCGCCGGTAATACCATCAATAGATTTGTCCAGCTTGTATCCGTCGCTCAGTGTTGCTCCCTGATACTGCGCCATATAGGCAGGATAGCGCACTTCACCACCGCGACTCTCCCGGTAAGCGAGAATTTTCACCCTGGAAATTTTACCCTGATCGATTACCACACCTATGGTGATTGGCATCTCCTTGCCAATTTCGTTGAGAATCCATACTGTCTTGCCAGCTGATTGATGATAGCGAACCCGCAACCCCAAAACCTTATGACCTAATATCTTTTCAGCCTGTTGGCGAATGCTCTTGTTGAGCCAGAGCACACCGGGCTCGGGCTGCTGGGGTGCAAAAACCTCGGCAACAAAATCCGGCCCAGACTGATAAACCCCCTTGGCACTCAACTGCGGAGATGCCAGGAGGGTTGTGGTCAGCAAGCCGGTAAAAATGACTTTACTGATAAGGTTTTTTAAAACATGGTTAAACATTCAACGCTATCTTTTTAATAAGAGAAGCCAACACCAAGATTGATACCATCGCTACCTGTGCCCGAGCTGTTGTCTTGATTTTGGTAATCAATTTTAAAGACAACATTGGGGTGCAGCCAGTAGTTCATACCAATATCCATTTGCTCAACTGCACTGTCGGAGGCGCTGCCGGCAGTATTGTCATACTCGCTGTAGCGGGCAAAGACACCAATTTTGTCGGTGATCTTATAGGAAGGCTCAATGTAGAAACCCGTCTGCTCGTCGGCACCGGCTTTAATGCTGTTAATAGCATCATCAAAGTCCCAGGTAGCGTAGAGTGCGCGCAGCTGAAAATCATCCTTCTGCCAGGCAACATGAGTTTCAAACAATGTGCCCTCAATCTTGTCGCCTTCACCCTGATGCATATCAGTTTGCATTTGCAGGGATGCAGCCAGTTCCAACCCAGGAATAGCGGTATATTTCAGGCGACCTGTAAATGCCATATCGTCGGCCTTAGCTTTACCCACCTTCTGGCGGCCATCACGAGGCTTGTATTCACCGTCAGCGAGAAACAGTCCCGAGTGAGCAGCAACGTCGTATCTTAGACCTGGTGACAATTCACCGCTAAGCGAGGCACCGGCTTCCCACCAGGTGGCCGGAATAATGTTTTTCTCGACAGCATTTCGCTCTGTACCGTAGAAAGTATCAGGCTCGTGGGTCTCATTGAGAATACCTACAGGCATAAGGAACAGGCCTGCCTTGGCAGTTTTGTTATTAGCCATATCCCATTCTATATAGGCCTGTTCCAGTTCAACTTCACCGACCTGTCCGTCGCCGGCAATACTGTGCTCAATTTCCAGCTCGGAGAAAAAACGAATGCTGTCGGTAAATTGGTGAGAGGTAAACAGGACAAAGCGGTGGAAATCCACTTCATCTTTATCGCCGCTACCATCATCTTTTTCCAGATTGTTGTAGTGCAGCTCACCATAGCCACCGATATGGGTTTTCTTGCTGGCGGCGGGGGCCAGAGAGATTTCTTCGACAGCGCTGATGGTTGCTTCAGCGATGATTTCAGTCTCAGTTAAGCGTGAATTATTTTTGTTTAACTGGTTTTGAAGCGCAGAGATTTCCGCTTGCTGCTTCTGGATAATTTTCCACATTTCCTCTGTGCTGGGCGTTGCTGCCTGAGTAGCAGCAGCGAAACTCAAACCAATTAGAGTGGCGAGAAGTAGCTTCTTCATTTCATTACATCCTTATAGAAATATTGTGTGTAAGCCTAAACGGTCTGCTGGGGATCATTTAGAGCTGATTAAATTGAGGTGCGACTATACTGAGAACCAAACGCAAATGCAAATCGTTCTCATTTGCATTTAAAGGTTAGGTGAAAATCAATCTAGTTTCCTAGTTACCGCGTAACTATCGAAATTGTATAAATAATAGGTTTCGGTGCTGTCGCACATGCGCGTAAACGGTTAAAATAGTCCTTATTTGTAGCAGCATATTAATTCAGAGGAATTTGTCTTTATGGACATTATGGAAACCATTCGTGATCAGGTAGAAAGCAACACAATTATTCTTTATATGAAAGGTTCGCCCAATCAGCCGCAGTGCGGGTTTTCTGCGCGCACAGTGCAGGCCTTAATGGGTTGTGGGCAGCGTTTTGCCTATGTGGATATTCTATCTAATCCAGAGATTCGCGCTAACTTGCCGGCCTTCGGCAACTGGCCAACTTTCCCACAGCTGTGGGTCAATGGTGAGCTTATTGGTGGCTGTGATATCGTCACTGAGATGCATGAAAAGGGCGAGCTAAAGCCTTTGATTGATGAAGCAGCGCCAGCCGCAGAGTAATTCCACATATTAATGCTGTGGGTCAAATGGCTCGCAGATATTTATAGTTATATTTTTTACTAACCTTTATCACAGGAGAATTGAAATGGGTGTATTAGTTGGAAGGTCAGCACCTGACTTTACTGCAGCAGCAGTAACTGGAAGCGGCGAAATTGTCGAAAATTATAATCTTGCAGAGAGCATCAAAGGCAAAAAAGCAGTTATCTTCTTTTACCCTTTGGATTTCACATTTGTCTGCCCATCTGAGTTGATCGCCTTTGATCACCGCTATGCAGAATTCCAAAGCCGCGGCGTGGAAGTAATCGGTGTTTCAATTGACTCTCAGTTCTCACACAACGCATGGCGCAATACTGCAATCAACGATGGCGGTATTGGTCAGGTGAAATACACGCTGGTTGCCGATGTTAAGCATGAAATCTGTAATGCCTATGACGTTGAGCACCCGGAAGCAGGTATCGCATTCCGCGCCTCTTTCCTTATCGATGAAGAGGGTATGGTTCGCCACCAGGTAGTTAATGATCTGCCCCTGGGGCGCAATGTTGATGAGATGTTGCGTATGGTTGACGCACTTAACTTCCACGAAGAGCACGGCGAAGTTTGCCCTGCAGGTTGGAATAAAGGTGATGCAGGCATGAAAGATACCACTGCTGGTGTGGCTGAATATCTGTCCGAGCACTCGGAAAAGTTATAATTTTCCAGAGCCTCACAAAAAACCCCGTACTTTAGAAGCACGGGGTTTTTTTATGGTCATTAACAAGCTAATTTCGGTAACCCGTCACACCAATTCACGACACAAATCACTATGATGATCCAAAATTAAACCACCCAGGGAAGACCAATGATTTCATTTCGCAGTTTATTAATTGTCGCTATAACTCTAAGCCCGTTAACCGCAGCCGCCGATATTGTTGGCCTCACTATTGGTGGAGGCTCGTGGCAGGCCAGTCCGGAAGGTAGTATTGGACGCAGCGATATTGACCTTGAATCAACGTTAAATCTCGACGAGCAAAATAATCAGTTTATTTTTATCGCCCTCGAACACCCAGTTCCTCTATTGCCGAATATCCGCCTGCAGCAGAGTGAAATGGACTGGACTGGCAGTGCCCTGGTAACCGCCGGCACCGACCTCAATGGCAATCCCTTTATCAGTGATGAGCAGGTTGAGGTCTCTCTGGATCTAAGCCACACAGATGCCACTTTATATTATGAGGTTCTCGACAATGTGGTGGATCTCGATCTTGGTATTACCGCTCGTGCATTTGATGGTGAGGCGAGTCTAGTCGGTGTCAGTCAGCAGGAATCCATCGATCTGGATGCCATAGGGCCACTGCTCTATGGTCAGGTTGGGGTAGATTTCCCCCTAACCGGACTCTCGGCCCATATGATTGCCAATTGGATTAATATCGATGAATTCAAATTGGTCGATTGGGCGGCACAGCTAACTTACGAGTTTGACCTATTACCGGCAGTGGATACAGGTTTGGTCCTCGGTTACCGTTCCATGTCAGTTGAGCTGGATGACTTGGATGATCTGCAGTCGGATGCAACCTTTGAAGGCTACTACCTAGCATTTCAGCTGCATTTTTAATAACGCAAGATTTCAGGGGCTTAAGAGAAAGCCAGGCATTATGAGATAGGGCGCCGGCTTTTCCAGGGGCGTTTTATCTCTTCATGACGAACAATGAAGTTACCGTTCTCACGGTCATTGAGGAAGTGGTGCAGGGCCAGTTCGACAACGGGGAAGGCCAGCTCAGTCCAGGGTATATCCGCCTCATCAAACAGCGCTACTTCCGATGACTCGAAGGTTGGGTTAAATACAGGTTCGGCCAGTTGCGCGCGATAGAAAACATAGACCTGATTAATCTGCGGAATATCAAACAGTGCGTATAACTCGGGAGCGACAACCTGGGCATTGGCCTCCTCTTCACATTCGCGCAATGCCCCCTGTAATGACGACTCGCCGTTTTCCAGAAATCCAGCGGGCAGTGTCCAGAAACCATGGCGCGGTTCAATAGCTCTTCGGCAGAGCAGAACCTGGTCCTGGTATGTCGGCAGCACTCCTGCGATAACCCTTGGGTTTTCGTAGTGAATAGTCAGGCAGTGTTCGCAGACATGGCGTTCACGATTATCGCCCTCAGGGATTTTTTTTATAACGGACTGGCCGCAACTGGAACAAAAATTCATCTAAAGCTCAGAAATAAAACAGACCTGCGTATAATGCACAAATGTTAGAAGCAATTGTTAAAAATCTCGAAAAATTCCCACTAAGTAGGCCTCAACCTGAGGAAAGCCAGAGTTGTTTATCGGCGGCTGTACTGGTTGCCCTAATCGATAGTGGAGAGGTGCCAGAGATTATTTTAACCCAGCGCGCCCACCACCTTACCAGCCATGCCGGTGAAGTCGCCTTTCCCGGTGGTATGTGGGATGCCGAGGATACTGATCTTATGCAGACTGCACTGCGTGAGGCAAAAGAGGAGATAGATCTGGATCCGGCACTGGTGGATGTTATTGCTACATTACCCAGCGCCACGCCGAGACGCCGCAATTTGCAGGTAACCCCGTTCGTGGGCCTGCTTACTGATTCACCTGCACTGGTTGGTGACCCGTCCGAGATTGGCTCAATTTTTACCGTGCCGATTAATTATTTTTTAGATATTGAACGCTACAGCTATCTTGATCTGACCCATAAAGGTGAATTGATCAGCTTTCCCTGCCTGGATTACCGGGATGACCAGCAACGAGAATACCGAATCTGGGGCTTTACCCTGCGGGTAATCACCGATATGTTAAATGAAACTTTAAGTGCCGGGTTAGATTTAAACTATCCTAGTCATCAACAAATTCAATTGCTGCGTAATAAGTAGTCAGCTATAAAATAGACGCTTACGCTAAAAAGGAATAAAAATGATCTATCGAATTGGTGCTCAAAGTCCAGATATACACTCCTCAGCTTTTGTTGCTCAGAGTGCCGATATTATGGGTCAGGTAACTCTGAGAGAGCATTCCAGTGTTTGGTTTAACGCAGTGATTCGCGGTGACTGCGATCATATTGAGGTAGGCGCGCGCAGCAATATTCAAGATGGTGCAGTACTGCATTGCGATCCGGGCAAGCCCCTGGTGATCGGTGAAGATGTCACCGTGGGTCACAATGCGATGGTTCACTGCCTCGAAGTCGGTGATCGAACCCTGATCGGCATAAACGCGGTCATTCTCGATGGGGCGAAAGTTGGCAGCGACTGCATTATCGGTGCCAATACCCTGGTTAAAGCCAATGCAGTTATTCCCGATGGTTCACTGGTGGTGGGTTCGCCCGGTGTTGTTACGCGGCAACTCGATGAGCAGGCTAAACAGTTCCTGCTTGGCTCGGCGGCTATTTATGTTGAAAAAGCCACTAAAATGGCAAAGGATCTCGTGGAGATAAAAGACTGATGGCAGATAAGCTAGTGGCATCACCCTGCAATTCTATTTGCACCTTAAATGATGAGGATATCTGCCAGGGCTGCTACAGAACTGCGGATGAAATTCGCAGCTGGTCTGTGCTCGACAATGATCAGAAGCTAGATGTTCTAATTGCCTGCGGTGAGCGCAACCGCAAGGTCAACCCGTTTTACTAAAATGCGCAGGAGTGGCTGTCCCTACTCCTCCTCATTCGCCGCGCGCTGCATCGGAATAACGCAAATCTTCTTAATCATTTTGCCGTTAATCTCCACAGTCTCACAGCGGTAGTTACCCACCATAAAGCTGACATTGGCATCAGGGATACTTTCCAGCTGTTCCAGAGCTAATCCATTGAGCGTCTTGGGGCCGTCTGTGGGCAGCGCCCATTCGGTCGCTTTATTAATCTCGCGAATAGTGGCTGCACCATCAATCAGGTAACTGCCATCACCCTGAGAGACGACTTCCTCAACCTCATCGGCGGTATTGGTAGTGAAGTCGCCGACAATCTCCTCGAGAATATCCTCGAGAGTCACCAGTCCCATTACCTCACCGTATTCATCAACTACCATAGCCAGGCGATGGCGAGTCTTTTTAAAGTTTAGTAGCTGGGTGGTCAGGGTAGTGCTCTCAGGAATAAAGTAGGGTTCATCCGAAAAGCGCTTGATCGCATTGTGAGTAACCTGTTCCAGGCGCACTAAATGGTTAGCCTTGCGCATATGGAAGATACCAATAATATTATTGATATCGCCATCGAAGAGGGGCAGGCGGGTGTATTCGGTTTTAAGCATCTTGCCCATCAGGGTTTCGATATCTTCTTCGATATCCAGACCGAGAATTTCATTGCGGGGAATCATAATATCTTCAACAGTGACATTCTCCAGGTCGAGAATGCCTTTCAGCATACCCTGGTGACTGTCGGAAATTTTATGGCCAGAGATATCGACTACGGATCTCAGTTCTTGGGTATCCAGTCCATCATCCCGTGAAGCACTGGGATCAAAGCCCAGCAGTTTTATCAGCCCGTTAGTCAGTTTGTTAACCATCCACACCAGAGGCCAGACAAGCTTTAACAGAGGCTTGAGGATATGGCTGGCCTTAAAGGCAAACCACTCAGGGTTCTGGGCGGCAATCGTCTTGGGAGTGACTTCGGAGAATACCAGTACAGCGATGGTCAGTGAGGCCGTGGCCACCCAGGGGGCCGCCGCTTCGCCAACATAAATGATTGCCAGCATATTGGCGATAATCGCCGCCAGAATATTGACTGCGTTATTGCCAATCAGAATCAGGCCGATCAACCGATCGGGCACAGCAAGAAGTTTGGCTGCTCTGCGAGCACCAGCACTTTTTTTGCGTTGATGCCGGAGCCGATAACGGTTTAAAGACATCATGCCGGTTTCGGAGCCAGAGAAAAAAGCGGATACAATTAGCAATGCGACGAGTGTTAACCACAACACCCAGGGGTGGGAACCGTCCAAGATTCAAAAACCTAAAACATTAAGGCCGCTCATGGTGAATTAGTTTTTAGCTTTTGGCAATAGGCTTAAATAGATATTCATGCCTATTTAGGCGGGTTCTGGATAGGTTTTGGTGTAGATGAAGGTTGATTGAAGACTAATTGACGAAAGTCAGACTAAACTAGAAGGAATTCCAGCGCCACTTTGCTGCCGATATAGCCCAATAATATGGCGATAAAGCCCGCCCAGGTCCAGCGAATGGCGGTATTGCCGCGCCAGCCCTGAAAATGTCTTCCCCACAACAGGCAACCGTAGAAAACCCAGGCCACCATGCTAAACACCACTTTGTGCAGCAGTTGCTGGGTGAAGAAATCTTCATAGAACAGGAATCCACTGATCAGCGACATTGTCAGCAGTATTTCACCCGCCCAAACCAGTTCGAAAAGCAGTGCTTCCATACTCTGGAGAGGTGGGAAAGTACGCATGAGCAAGTTCTGGTGCTTATGTTTCAGTTGCCAGTTCTGGTAGCCGATAAGCAGCGCCTGCAGTGCGGCGATAGCCAAGGTGCTGTAGGCGAGAATAGAGATCAGCACATGAGCTTCGATAGTTGGCGGTATAACCACAGCGGCTTTAGTGCTCGGAGTGGTTGTCGCGGCAAATAGCGAAAGCGCTGAAATTGGAAACAGAAATAGAAAAAGACTGTGAATGGGTTTCTTAAGGCCGCTGAAAAACAGGACTACGTTAATAACCAGCGAGATCAGGGCGCATATTTTTAACAGGCTAAGATCTAACCCCGCCGCACTAAATAGCAAGCCATAGGTAGCAGCGCCGTGCAGGACAATCGCCAATGCCGCAGCCAGCTGGAAAGCAGCTGTAGGGGCCTTGGGATGTTTGCGCAACTGCGACACCTGATAGCCGAAGGCGAACAGGTATAAAGCAATTGCAGAACCAGCAAAGAAACTTGTCATCAGTGTTTATCGCAAAATATTTCGACAGAGTGTGTCATATTCAGTGAGCGGGGTGAAGAGTTGAGCAAAATAATTGCTATAATGCCCGGCATCAATGACTAGTTGGAAAGCATATCCATGGCAATGTTTGAAAATTTAAGTGAACGTCTGTCGGACAGCCTGAAAAAGATCTCGGGAAAAGCGAGCCTCAGCGAAGCGAATATTCAGGACACCCTACGTGAAGTGCGCATGGCACTGCTCGAAGCGGACGTTGCACTGCCGGTAGTCAAAGACTTTGTCGAACAGGTTAAGCAGCGCGCCCTGGGGCAAGAGGTTAACCGCAGCCTCAACCCCGGCCAGCAGTTTCTTAAGATTGTTCAGGCCGAGCTGGAAAAGGTTATGGGAGAGGAAAATGAATCCCTCAATCTAGCCGCTCAACCACCAGCAGTAATATTGATGGCCGGTCTCCAGGGTGCAGGTAAAACCACGTCAGTGGCTAAGCTGTCCCGTCACCTGCAAGAGCGTGAAAAGAAAAAGGTCATGGTTGTCTCCGCCGATGTCTATCGACCCGCGGCCATTGAGCAGCTTAAAACCCTCGCCGCCGAAGTGGGTGCGGAATTTTTCCCCAGTGATATCAGCGAAAAGCCCGTGGATATTGTTAACGGCGCGATTGCCAGTGCAAAGAAAAAGTTTGTTGATGTCCTGATAGTGGATACCGCCGGACGCCTGCATATTGACGGTGAGATGATGGCCGAGATCAAGCAGGTACACAGTGCCGCTAATCCGGTTGAGACGCTGTTTGTTATCGACTCCATGATTGGCCAGGATGCGGTGAATACCGCCAAGGCTTTTAATGAAGCCCTGCCTCTGACCGGCGTTATCTTAACCAAGGTTGATGGCGATACCCGCGGTGGCGCCGCGCTATCGGTGCGACATGTTACTGGCAAGCCGATTAAATTCCTCGGTGTGGGTGAAAAGACCGATGCGCTGGAACCCTTCCATCCTCAGCGAATCGCGTCGCGCATACTGGGTATGGGCGATGTTATGTCGCTTATCGAAGATGTTGAGCGCAAGGTCGATAAGAAGAAAGCGGAGAAGTTTGCCAAGAAGATAGCCAAGGGCAAAGGGTTTGATCTAGAAGATCTGCGCGACCAGCTTCAGCAGATGAATAATCTCGGCGGCATGGCCGGCATGATGGACAAGCTGCCCGGTATGGGAAATATGGCGCAGATGGCCCAGCAGCAAGATGTCACCGGCCAGTTTGGCAAGATGGAAGTGATTATCAGCTCTATGACCGTCAAAGAGCGCCGCAACCCGGATATTTTGAACGGCTCCCGCAAACGCCGTATTACCAATGGTTCAGGAACCACTATTCAGGATCTCAACCGTCTGCTTAAACAGCACAAGCAAATGGGCAAGATGATGAAAAAAATGAAGGGCAAAGGCATGCAGAATATGATGCGTGGCATGGGTGGTGCTCTTGGCAATGGGCCTGGTGGTGGAATGGGTGGCGGAATGCCTCCAATGGGTGGATTACCTCCCGGCGGTTTCCCACGCCGTTAAATGTTCGAGAACCGAGCTATTAAAGGCCTCCCAAGGTAACGGGCGGCCTTTTTTATGGCGCTTTTTAGTCACTTAAACCGTGGATTTATCGCGGTTCGGATATAGCTGTTAAAACAGTTTCCTTTTATTCTCTTTTGACGTAAGATACCGCGCCTTTCGGGGAGCTGCGTGTGCTTGCGCACAAAGTTTTTTTGGAAAGCCCTTTTGAAGCATCAAGTCTGGCGATGATGCCAGTTTGAACACAGGATTTTAGTAAATGGTAACAATTAGATTAGCTCGTGGTGGCGCTAAGAAACGTCCTTTTTACCACATCACAGTTTCCGACTCACGCAAAGCACGTGATGCTCGCTACATTGAACGTATCGGTTTCTTTAACCCAGTAGCACGCGGCGCTGAAGAGCGTTTGCGCATCGATCTTGACCGCGTCACATACTGGCAGGGTCAAGGCGCTCAGGTTAGTGATCGTGTTAGCGCGTTGATTAAAGAAGCCTCTAAAGCCGCTGCTACAGCAGCTGCCTGATATACCAGCACACAGCGCTGAGTACTTCCGGGGATAAAAACGCGATGCAAACACTGGTTGTTGGTCGTATAACGACTGTCTTCGGTGTGCGTGGCTGGGTCAAGGTGCACTCTTTTACCGAACAGGTAGAGGTGCTCTGCTCCTACAAGCCGTGGTTAATAGCCACAGCTTCAGGTATCCAGAAACTGGAAATCGATGACTGGCGCAGACAGGGCGAAAGCCTGGTAGTGCATATCAAAGGTATTGATGATCGCGACCTTGCTCAGACATGGTGCGGCAACGATATCCTGGTCGACAAGAGTAATCTTCCCGACCTGAATAGCAATGACTACTACTGGCATCAGCTCGAAGGTCTGGCGGTTATAGCGCAGCATGAAGGCCAGCAAGTGCGGCTCGGTGTGGTTAAGTCATTACTGGAAACCGGCGCAAATGATGTGCTGGTGGTTAAAGGTGACAGCGAAAGTATTGATCGCGAAGAGCGATTAATACCCTACGTCGATGAATGTGTCGTCAAGGTAGATCTGGCTGAACAGAGAATTGATGTTAATTGGGATCCTGCTTTTTAAAGTGAGCGGGCTCAGAGGGTCAAGTGAATGAAGATCGCATTGATTACCTTGTTTCCTGAAATGTTTGATTCATTGACCGAATACGGTGTCAGTGGTCGAGCCGTTAAAAATGGGTTGGTGCAGTGTAAGAGCTTCAATCCCAGAGAATTTACCCAAGATCGCCATGAGACGGTTGATGCTCGCCCCTACGGAGGCGGACCCGGCATGGTGATGATGATAGAGCCTTTGCGCAAGGCGATATCCGCCGCCAGAGAATGGGCGGGAGAAGAGGCCAGAGTGGTTTATTTGTCACCACAGGGTCAGGTACTTGAGCAGAGTGCCGTAAACAGATTTGCAGCACAGCAATCATTGATATTGATTGCCGGTCGCTACGAGGGAATCGACGAGCGACTGATAGAGTTAGAAGTCGATGAGGAGTGGTCTATTGGAGACTACGTACTCAGTGGCGGTGAGCTTCCAGCAATGGTTTTGATGGATGCGATGATACGCCAGATACCAGGAGCACTGGGGCATTCAGATTCTGCGGATCAGGATTCCTTTGCCGATGGGCTACTCGATTGCCCGCACTACACGCGGCCAGATGATTACCAGGGACAGGCTGTACCAGAGGTGCTGCTGTCAGGGAATCACGAAAAGATAAGACGTTGGCGTTTGCAGCAATCACTGGTGCGAACCCAACAGAGAAGGCCGGATTTACTGGACCGTCTGAAGCTCAATAAAGAGCAACAGATACTACTCAAGGAAATGAGTGCTGCGCTGGCAGATGATGACAAAGGATAGTGTTCATCCTCTCTGTACAGAGCTCTAAAGCAGGTGGCATGCCACCAACCAATGAAAATTGAGGAGCAAGAAAAAATGACAAGCAAAACATCTATTATCGCTGCACTTGAAAAAGAGCAGATGAGCAAAGAAATTCCTGATTTCAGCCCCGGTGATACCGTTGTTGTTCAGGTAAAAGTAAAAGAGGGCACTCGCGAGCGTCTTCAGGCGTTTGAAGGTGTAGTTCTGGCCAAGCGCAATCGCCAGCTGAACTCTGCATTCACCGTCCGTAAAATCTCTAATGGTATCGGTGTAGAGCGTACCTTCCAGACCTACAGCCCACTGGTGGACAGCATTGAAGTCAAGCGTCGCGGTGCAGTTCGTCGCGCCAAGCTGTACTACTTGCGCGAGCTTTCAGGTCGAGCAGCACGTATCAAGGAAAAGCTCAGCTGATAACCACTGGTTATTACCTGATTTTCCCAAAAAAGGCGGTTCCGAAAGGACCGCCTTTTTTTATGCCGCAAATTCCTCTTTAGCCTATCCATTAATAAATAAAATCTACCCTCTGAATCTTGACAGAGCCTGTGCATGGTCTATCTTTTAACTTACTAGTAAAGACTATGAACTAGTTCACATTATTGCTGTGAGCCTAATCGCTTTGAGAATAGGTATTTTCGGATGGTAGGGCTTGCAAGGACGGAATCATGAAGAAAAAAACATTAATTATATTATTTACCCTTTGCTCCTTTGCCCTTGTTCCTGCTCAGGCGGGGACGATTGATCTGCTCAGTGTCTGGTCTGCAGATAAGAATAAGAGCAGTGGGGGTGTGGATGAGAATGCAGGTAATACCCAGTTTGGTGATGGGGTCATTGATCAGTTCTTCCCCTCCAGTTGTGTTACCTGTGTTGTAACCACTGGCAGTATCGCCGATATCACCTCTAGCGTATTTTGGTCTACTGGAACAGCTCAGGATCACGCTGCCGATATGGTCAATATGCTGGCTTTCGAAGGCGTTGTTGTCCCGGGGCTTGCAGGCATAAAAGATCCCAGCAGCTTTAGTGGCCAGAAACTGATGACAACGGCTGATTTCACCGGATACCTCACCGTTAAAGCTTCTTCATTTGTCTGGCTTTTTCTGGTCAATGATGACGGTGTTTTGGGCAATCAGCTTGAGGTGGAAATCGGCACAGCACTGGATGGCAAAGAGCATGATATTTCCCACTTTACCCAGTGGGCGGTGACAGAAGTTCCTGTTCCCGCTGCTGCCTGGCTGTTTATCTCCGGGCTATTAGGGTTGGCTGGGCTGCGAAAATCGGTGGAAAGTTAACTCAGTTCACGAATCAAAAGACAACTGATTCACAATTTAGATGTTACGTGATCGACAGAAAAAAATCGTCACGTAGAATCCTCTTCAGAAAAATATTGCAAAGAGTCAGTTGTGCTTATGGCCGATCAATTCTCAAGGATGGTACGTCGCCGCGACGCCAAGATTAACGCTTTTTCCCGCCTTATAGATGCGGGGATAATTGGCTGTACTCTGGTGGCACTGGTGTCGGTACTGAAACTCAGTTGGGTGCCACTTTATAACTGGCTGTTGCTTATAGCCATCGTACTGTTCAGCTTCCTCTCCGAGTCCAGTCACAGCTACAAAGCCTGGCGCGATATCAGCCTCAAAGCTGAAGTGATCGCTGTAGGAAGCAACTGGTTGATGGTTGTCGTAATCCTGGTTCTGGTTGATATAGTTTTTCACCCCTCCGATCTCTACAACCGCGAAATGGTCTTTTACTGGTTTGTACTGACCCCCATCGAACTAATCTCCTGGCATTCAATTACCCGCATGGTCCTGCGCCTGTTCCGTGATACTGGCGTTAATTCTCGCTCGGTAGCTATTTACGGCGCCACAGAGTTGGGTGCTAGCCTAGAGAGTCGTATTCAGTCTATGCCCTGGGCTGGCTACAAGTTTATAGGCTATTTTGACGACAGAAGAAGCAACGGATCTCGACGATATATATCAGATTCGAGCCTGATAAAGGGCGGCTCCCAAGAGCTGATTGATCAGGCAAAAAAAGGTGCCATCGATACCATTTTTATCACGTTGCCCCTCGCCGCAGAGAAGCGAATTAAGGTGCTTCTTAATGAACTTGCAGATACCACCGTCTCTGCCTATATGATGCTCGACCTGTTTAGTTTTGATCTATTGAATGCCAGTTGGCTGGATATACAGGGAATGCCAGCAATTAGTGTTTTCGAATCACCCCACACGGGTTTGGACAATATTACCAAGCGCATCCTCGACCTGGTTGCCGGCAGCCTTATTTTGCTGATTATTGCCCTGCCTATGTTGTTGATTGCCCTGGGTATAAAAATGACATCCAAGGGCCCTGCTTTATTCCGGCAGCAGCGCTATGGAATTGGTGGCGAGCCAATAACAGTTTGGAAGTTTAGAACTATGACAGTGATGGATGCAGGCGATCAAGAGTTCCAGCAGGCAAGTAAAACCGACAGCCGGATAACCCCGTTTGGCGCGTTTTTGCGCAGGGCGTCGCTAGATGAATTGCCACAATTTTTCAATGTGATAGCCGGCACTATGTCGATTGTCGGGCCACGGCCTCACGCGGTCATTCACAATGAATTTTATCGAACCGCAATTCACGGCTATATGCTGCGCCATAAAGTAAAACCTGGTATCACCGGATTGGCACAGATAAAAGGCTATCGAGGCGAGACCGACACATTGGAAAAAATGGAAGGACGGATTAAATACGACCTGGAATATATACGCAGCTGGTCAATATGGCTGGATATAAAGCTGATTGTAATGACTGCCTGCGGAGGATTTCTCAACAAGAATGCCTATTGATATCTGCGCTATCAAGCAGGTGCCGAGACGGGCCTCACAGGTAGATAAATAGGTCTACAATAAACTGATATGGATTACACAGGATAAGTGATCATGATTAAAACAATTGGAACGTTAAAAAACATCTTTATTACAGCCTCACTGCTGACCATAGGTCTGTGCAATGGAGCAGCAGCCGATACCTATCTTCTCAACCCAGGGGATCAATTAGATGTCTCTGTCTGGAACGAAGAGACATTGCAAAAAACGATCACCGTCCTGCCCGATGGCATGATTTCATTTCCACTGGTAGGGCATTTACAGGCCGCAGGCAAAAGCGCCTCTGAAGTCGAAACGGTAATCAGTGAAAAGCTCGATACCTTTATTGCCGATCCAGAAGTCAATGTCACCGTAACCAGCACCAAAGGCAATGTCGTCTTTGTGGTTGGCAAGGTACTCAAGCCTGGCCCTGTGGCCATGATTCAATCAACCACGGTAATGCAGGCACTGGCTATGGCTGGCGGACTCAATGAATTTGCCGCCGGAAACTCGATAAAAATTATCCGTCGCAGTGACCAGGCAGCAGATGCCCAGGAAACCCTCTTAAAAGTGCGCTATTCAGATCTTGAGAAAGGCAGTGATCTGTCCAGCAATCACCTTCTCAACGCGGGAGACGTAATAGTCGTCCCATAGATAGCAAGGACTCGCTATGAACAAGATATCTAAATCAATCGCTGGGGCAATGTTGCTGGTTACTTTTCCGGTAGCATCCCTTGCAGCAGGCTGGGTAGCAGATTTTAGCTTTGATGCGGATGCTACCTATGACGACAATTTTTTAATGAATGATGCCGAGCAGGAGAGTTGGATATATTCCCTCAAGCCCGAGGTGTCGCTAATCTATTTAACACCAGTGATGACATCTGAGCTCGACGCCAAATTGGCTGTAAAGCGCTATTCTGAATTTGATCAATTTGATTCTGAAGATCCCGCCTTTAACTGGAAAAACAGCTATAAAAGAGCGCGCTCAACCTGGGCACTAGATTTTGGCTACAGTGAAAACTCACAGCGTGATTTTGCCGAGGAAGATACCGGCCAGTTCGACTCAAACACAATAGTCGAGACAGTCTATGCGGACCCTAGTGTTGTCTTTCGTGTCACTGAAAAAGATGATCTTGGCATATCCCTTGGTTACACCGAACGCGACTATGATGGAGATGACTTTTCAGATAATGAGAATGAAACAGCAGGCTTAAACTGGCAGCACAAAGTTGATGAAGTACTCAGCACCACGGCAAATATCAGTGTATCCCAGTACAGGGCGGATCGACCGAATATAGAATCCAACGAAACCGATTACGAAAAGATAACCGTTGGTTTTATCTACGAATACTCCGAGTCGCTGAATATTAATGGCAGCACAGGTTATTTTCAGAGTGACAGTCGCAAGAGGATTCTCACCGGCCCCGCAGTGGTGATTGTAGATTCCGATAACAGTGGGTTACTGCTCAACTTGTCACTGGATTACAGTCAAGAAAGCAACGATTGGTCCCTGAGCCTCTCCAGAAGCCTCTATCCATCCAGTCAGGGCGATGTGGAAGAGCGAGATAGGGTAGGTGTTAGCTTTGAGCACAAATTTAGCAGCCGCAGCTCCTCAGGTATCAATGCATCGTGGTTTAACACTGACTCTGTGGCTAGAGATC
>Ga0213868_10000860_pt1 | contig 29630 bp, 27 predicted proteins | sample PICome_9_FD_160087 | JGI IMG/M metagenome (GOLD analysis project Ga0213868, IMG submission 160087) | Coastal seawater microbial communities near Pivers Island, North Carolina, United States - PICO127 | ecosystem: Environmental > Aquatic > Marine > Coastal | place: USA: North Carolina... | reverse complement strand
TGACCGGATCGGTCCGCCCGAGATCATGAACACCGATCAGGGCAGCCAGTTCACGTCCTTTGCCTGGACCGACCGGCTGCGGCGATCAGGTGTCCGTATCTCGATGGATGGCAAGGGCCGGTTCCTCGACAATATCTTTGTTGAGCGGCTCTGGCGCAGCCTGAAATACGAATGCGTCTATCTGCACGCCTGGGAAACCGGATCGGAGGCGAAGGCCGGCGTCGGTAGGTGGATCGAGTTCTACAACCGCAAACGTCCCCATTCCGCCCTTGGCGGCAAACCCCTAGCCGTGGTGTACTGGCTGAGAAAAGAAGAAACCAAACCCGATCAGCAGGAGCAGAAAGTAGCTTAAGTTACGCCAAAACCTGTCCAAACTTTGGGGAGTAGCTCAGGCGGCCTGACGAGGGAAGCCGCGACCAAGACTTTTGGCCTATGATCCAGCCTCACCCAGCTTCAGCGCAGAGGGCAGCCGTTCTTCATAGCAGAGGTTTTCAGCACCAAGCTAGGAATGCACCACATTGAGAATAAGGCGGAGACGATCAAACTTGCGTCACGATCGGAATTTCCGGGCGCGTCGAGCCGTTCTGCAAACGGGCAGCCGTCGCAAGTACAATTGCTTGCGCCACGCAAGATGGCGCTGCAATCGACCTTGAAAACGTGTGTCTGTGCTCAGGAACTGCGAAAAATGCATCAGCGGATTTAGCGAGTGGAGAAAGTGTACTGTCAGAAATCGCGACGGTTTTAACTTCTTTCTCGCGGGCGTCATGCACTATTGAGACGACCTCGTTGGCATAATAGCGAAACGAGACTGCAACTAGAACGTCTTCTTTTGTCATCGTCTTGGCCATATGTGTGGCAAGCCCGCCGCTTGGATCAAGCATCACGCAGCGTTTTCCGATCATAGTGAGCATATAGCGGAGGAATTCGGCAACAGGGGCTGATCGGAGTTGGCCCAAAAGATAAATCGTATTTGCTTCACTCAGTAGATCAGCAGCATGAGACAATTGCGCGGCGTCTACGTCATCCAAGAGCGACTGAAGTGCTGCAATGTCTTTGACGACCAGTTCGTGTAAAAAACCGAAGTCAGTCGGGTCGTCCCGATTTTCAAGCTCATCTTCCAATACACGGATGCGCGCTTCAAATCCCGGAGCGGCCGTTTCCAGCCGTTTTTGGAAAAGCTTCTGGACATCTTTAAACCCGGAATACCCAAGGGCCTGTGCAAAGCGGACAAAGCTTGAAGCGTGCGTGCCACATCGCTGAGCAATAGCATTCACCGAATGAACCGCCACTTCATTCGGGTTTTGCGTCAAGAACCTCGCGATTTGTTGATAGGTCTTACTCATCGTTTCGAAGCGCTCGTGTATAAGTAACACAAGCGCTTCGTAATCCTTCGGCGGGGGGGTCGTCGGTTTGTCCAGTGTTTTGCTCCTCCTAAGCCCTTATCCTACGATACCATCAAACGCCTCACAGTCGGGGCAAAGCGGCGGACCATAGTCGCGTCAGGGTGTCTCCTACGTTGGTCTAGCTCAATTTTCTGTGCGGCTCCAGTCTTGGCAGCTTCCTCCAGCGCCAAAAGGATTTCAACATCCGCGAGCCCCTCTTCCCCGCAGGATTCCGGCGCAACGCCTGCAGTGATGCAGTCGGAAAAATAGGCGGTTTGCCCCGCAAATTGATCAGTTTGCCCAAAGACATGCTCGACGACCTCCGCGCCGCGTGTCAGGCGAACGATGGTCGGCGATTGAAAATCATACGCGCGTTCAACTGCGATCTCGCCCTCGGTTCCGGCGATGCGGTATGTATCAAGCTGCTCTGCTCCGAAGCTAGCAACAAATTGAGCGACGCGCCCCTTGGGGAACATCATTGTGGCGGCAAAACTTTCCTCGACTTCGCTAAAACGCGGGTCGTCTGTCTGATTGCGGACAGCGGTGACTTCGACGGGCTCGTCGGCAAAAATATGGCGAACGGCATTCACGCAATAAATGCCGATATCCTGCAAAGGTCCGCCCCAATGGGAGGCTTTCAGCCGATGATTGTCCGTCCCGGCCTGAAACGAGAACACTGACGAAAAGACCCTCGGATCCCCGATTGCACCAGAACGGATAAGGTCCAACACATGAACCGTTCCCGGCTCGTTGTGCAACCGGTACGCCGTCATCAGGTAAACACCCGCTGCCTTGGCTGCCTCGATCATCGCCCTGCATTCCTGTGCGGAAATCGCGAGGGGCTTTTCGACGATCACATGTTTTCCCGCCTTCGCGGCACGGATCGCGTAGTCGGCATGCATGGAGTTGGGTAGGGCGATATAGACCGCATCAACCACATCGGCGGCAAGCATTTCATCATATTGGTCGTATGTGAAGGTGTGCTCGATATCGTAGAATTCCGCGAGCCGCTCGGACACCTCCCGATTGCCACTGACCAAAGCAGTGGTCTTGGAGTTTCCGGTCAAACCCACACCGGGCAGAAATGCTATTTGCGAAATCCACCCTGCACCGACGACGCCATAACGTATTGTCATCTTACCCACTCACCTTTCGCCAAGCGCGCTCCCGGGAGGATTGATGGATGTCCTCCAGCAATGTCTGGATCCGAAGTCCTGCGCGGAAATTGAACGGTTCTGCACCGTCACCGTTGATAGCACTCAGATAGCCTGCGACCTCGATTGCCTTGAGGTCGTTGAACCCGATCTGATGCCCGGGCGCGACGCAAAATAGCCCGTAAGGCGGGTGCGCAGGCGCTGCCTCGATCTTGCGAAACCCCTGACGCCCTGCGGAATCGTCGGTCGAATAGAAATGCAGTTCATTGAAGCGCTCCTGGCTAAAGACGAGCGCGCCTTTGGATCCGAAAACTTCGAAATCATGCTGCATCTTGCGGCCGGTCGCGATCCAATTGGCTTCGATGGATCCCGATGCGCCATTTGCGAACCGCAAAAAGGCGCGCCCGATGTCGTCGACTTCAACCTTGCGCGTTGTGCCACTTGCGTCCTTGCGTGTGTCGATGACCGTCACGCAATCGCCCATGACGTCGGTCACGGGGCCCAGCAGGAACTCGGCTGTGGCCAAGGCGTGGCTGCCAAGGTCGGCTAGAGCTCCGCCGCCGACCGGGTCATGGCGAAATGTGAAGGGGCCAGTGGCATCCGCCATGTAGTCTTCGGCGTGCAGCCCACGATAGCCGCGGATTTCACCAAGCTCACCCGCCTCGATCATGGCGCGGGCCAGCTTCAGCATCGGATTGCAGAGATAGTTGAACCCGACCTGCGTTTTCACGCCCGCAGCCTCGGCGGCATCGGCCATCTCGCGTGCATCCTGCGCAAGTGGCGCAAGGGGCTTTTCGCAATAAACATGCTTGCCCGCGGCAATCGCCGCCAACGCCATCTCTTTGTGCAGTGCGTTAGGCGAGGTGATCGAAACAATTCCGATTTCAGGATTACTGATGATATCGCGCCAGTCCGTGGTCGCCTTGGCAAATCCAAAGGCGCGCGCTGCCCGCAGGGCTTCGGCTTCATTGATATCTGCAACGGTGTCCAGCTCGGCGTCGATCGGAAGATCGAAGACGCGCGAGGCATTGGTGAACCCGAAAGCGTGCGCCTTGCCCATGAAGCCGGTGCCGATCAGCCCGACCTTGATCTTAGTTTTCGAGGGCGACATTGATGTGTTCCTTATTAACGATCAACGCGGGATCTATTGTCCCGTTGAAATAGTTGAGAATGTTTTCTGCCGAGGAAACGGCCATGCGTTCGGCGGCATCCAATGTCAGTCCGCCGATATGCGGCGAGAGCAGGACCTGGTCGAAGCCTACCAAGGGATGGTCGTGGGGCATCGGCTCTTGATGGAACACATCAAGTCCGGCAGCTCCGATCTTGCCGCTGGCGAGTGCCGCGACCATGGCATGTTCATCGAGGATTCCGCCGCGGGAGGTATTCACCAACACCACACCATCGCGCATCCGGCCGAATTCCGCCGCGCCAATCAGGGGCGCGCCCGTATGCGGCAAGCAAAAGCACACGACATCCGCCCAAGCCAGCCCCTCGTCAAGCGTGTTCACGCATGGCACGCCGGTTTTCGGCCAACCTTGCTTCATCAAATAGGGATCATAGGCGTGCACATTCATGCCGAAAGCGCGCATCATGTCTGCGGTCTTGCGCCCAATGCGACCGTATCCGACCAGCAAAAGATTCTGTCCGCTGACATCCCGGGCCTCAAGCTTGTTGCGCCATTCCCAGGGCCCTCTCCGCACAGATATGTCAGACCGGAGTGCACGTTTGCACGCGGCAAGGATCATCATCGCGGAATGTTCGGCAACCGAGGTGGAATTGACATTGCCACAAACCGACAGGGCAATTCCGCGACGGTTCAGCGCCGCCAGATCGACAGCGTCATAACCAACGCCGTGGCGTGAGACGATCTTAAGGTTCTTGGCAAGATCAACAGTCTGCGCGCTCATGGGCTGCGTACGTAGCAGCACCGCATCGGCAGTTGCAATTTCAGCGGCGAGGCTCTCCTCGGAGGTTTCCGTGATGTAGGTGACCGTCACGTCTTCGGCTTTGTCCAGCAGGGCTTTGCCTGAAGCGTGCAGAGGACCCGCGACAACAACATGTACCATCAGTAAGCTCCTCCTTTTGATATAGCCGCAGCCCCGAGACCCGACACGGTGCGGGTCAGATCGCGAAAGCGCTTGATGCTCTCAGCTGCGGCTCCTGCCAAAAGACGGGTGTCACCGGAGACAGTGGTCAGGCTATAGCCCCATCCGATGGCCTTCGCGGCGTATTCCGGACTACCACAATGCAGGCATGCCCTGATGCCGTTCTTTTCACAGACCTTGGCGATGTGCTTGATAAGCTCGATCATCTCCGGCTCTTCACGGTCGAACCCCGGAGCAAGCCGCCCCTCCTGTGTGCCCAACGTCAGATCGGCTGGCCCGACGTAGATCCCGTCAAGGCCTGGCGTTGCCGCGATGGCGTCGAGGTTTGCGACACCTTCGGCCGTTTCGATCATGGCTAGAGCGAGGACCTCGGAGTTCATCGCAGGACCATAGCCAGGCATGGCAACGCCCGCCCGGGTCGGTCCGAAACTGCGTTGACCATGAGGCGGATAACGCATGTAGCTGACAAATTCGGCAGCTTGCTCGGCTGTGTTGATCATCGGGCAGATGATGTTCATCGCCCCCGCATCGAGGGCTTTCATGATGATTCCGGGCTCAAGCCACGGCACACGCGCCCCGACAGTCACGCCGCTAGCGCGCATCGCCTGAAACATCGGAAGCACCGAGGAATAATCGAGCGCGCCGTGTTGGATGTCGATGGAGATTGCGTCATAACCCTGCGCGGCCATAATCTCGGCAGTAAAGGGGTTGCCGATGGACAGCCAGCCATGCAGCACGGGCTTGTCCTCGGCCCAGAGGGTCTTCACTTGATTGATTGACATGATGGTTCCTCAAAACACGATCTGGGCGAGCTTGGTGTCAAGGTAGTCCTCGATGCCCTCGCTGCCGCCCTCCCGGCCCAGACCAGAGAAGTTAGTGCCGCCAAAGGGGGCTTCAGAGGCGGCCAGAGCAAAGCTGTTGATCCCCACCATGCCGGCTTTCAACGCCTTGACCGTCTGGCGCGCGCGCTCGGGTGAGGCGGTAAAGGCATAGGCAGACAACCCCATGGTCGAGTTGTTCGCTCGGGCAAGAACCTCGTCGTCACTGGAAAACGATGTGATGGCCGCCACAGGGCCAAAGTTTTCCTCTGCGAACACTTCCTGGTCATCGGACACGTTGGTCAGGACGGTCGGCTCGTAGAAATGGCCTGCGTTGAAGGCTGAGGCCCGCTTGCCACCAAAAGCAAGGGTCGCGCCGCCCGATACGGCATCCTGAACGATCCGGTCAATCGTCTCCAGGCTGCGCGCATTGATCAGTGGCCCCATCCCTACGCTCGAGTCCAGACCATCGCCCAGCTTGATCTTGCTCGCACGGGCCACGAAGCCCTCGACAAACCGGTCATACAAGGAGTCGTGGACGAACATGCGGTCAGGGGTCACGCAAACCTGCCCGCAGTTTGCGTATTTGGTGGCAACTATCACATCGAGCGCCACGTCCAGTTCCGCATCGTCATAGACGATCAGCGGTGCGTTGCCACCAAGCTCCATCGAAACCTTTTTGACCGTCTCGGCCGCATCGCGGATCATCTGCTGGCCCACGCGTGTCGAGCCTGTCAGAGAAACCTTGCGCACGCGCGGGTCCGCCATGAGGGGGGCATAGGTCTGGTCGGTGTTGCCGACAACGAGGTTGACCGCCCCGTCTGGCAACCCTGCCGCGCGCAAACAGTCCACCATTACCATTGCAACGCCGGGGGTCTGGGACGACGGCCGCAGAACCACAGGGCAACCGGCCGCAAGCGCAGGCGCAAGTTTGCGCGCCGGAAGTGCCGCAGGAAAGTTCCATGCTGTGAACGCGCCAACGATACCCACCGGTTCGTGGCTGATTTCAAAGCGCCCGCCGGGCACACGGCTTTCGACGATCCGCCCATAGATACGGCGCGCTTCTTCTGCGTACCATCGGAATTGGTCACAGGCGAGGCTCCATTCGCGTCCCGCCTGTGCAATGGGTTTACCGGTCTCGGTCGAGATCATGGTCGCTGCCTCATCGGCCCGCTCGATCATCTCGTCGGCGGCCTTGTGCAGCGCGTCGGCCCGGCCGAACCCGCCCATGGCCGCAAGAGCCGGGAGGGCCTTGGCCGCCGCGTCAATCGCGCCTTGCGTGTCAGCCACCGACGCGGTTGCGATCGTACCGAGCGATTTTTCGGTGACAGGCGACATGACTTGCGCGGTGCCTGAACCCGAAGTCCAGGCACCGTCGATGAAGATTCCGAATTTTTCGTACATGTCAGGCAAACTCGCTTGTCAGCACGGTGCGTTTCTCGGCCACGGATTTGAAACAAGCATCCGCCAGCAGCAGGGCCAGACGACCATCTTCGAAACCGACCGGCACCGGCGCCCCGTTTTCGATGGCATCGACAAATTTGCTTATCTCAATGTCAAAGGCTTCGCCGTAGCGCTCGATAAAAAAGTGCTGCAGGGGCGAGGACACATTGGTCTCGGTTGCCAGATATTTTTTCATCGTGTGATTGTGGTGGTTGTCCGTGACAAGCATGCCCTTGGAACCTAGGAGTTCGATACGCTGGTCATAGCCATAGACCGCTTCGCGGGAGTTGGTGATCACAGCCTGCTTGCCGCTGACGGACTTCAGGATAACCACAACCGTGTCGTAGTCGTTACATTCATCCATCAGGGCGGGGTTCACGAGGCGCGAGCCGGTTGCAGTAACCTCTGTCACCTCTTCCCCCAACAAGAACCGCGCCAGGTCGAGATCGTGAATCGTCATATCGCGGAAGATTCCGCCCGACGTCTTGATGTAGCCATCCGGCGCCATGCCGGGGTCGCGCGACGTGATCGTCACCTGATGCAACTCGCCGATCTCGCCTGCTGCACGCGCACGTTCTGCCGCCGCGTGGCCAGGATCAAAACGGCGCACGAAACCCAGCATAATCGGCACTTTGGTGCCTTCGATTCGCTTAGCCAAGGCGTTGACTCGCTCGAGAGACAGGTCGATCGGCTTCTCGCAGAGCACGGCTTTGCCAGCCTTAACGCAGGCCTCAAGGAACTCGACGTGGGTCGAGGTCGGGGTCGCGATCAGAATGGCGTCAACGTTGTCCGAATTGATCGCCTCTTCAGCGGAAGCAAAGTTGGTAACACCATGTTTTTCGGCGATCTCCGCAGCGAACGGGGCATGTGTATCGAAGACACCAGCGAGTGTCGCTTGCGGATGCGCTGCGATGTTGTCGGCATGCATACGACCAATTCGTCCGCATCCAAGTACAGAAATTCGTGGCATTGTGCCCTCCCATTTTTACTATTGCAATGATCGTTGCAAACTGCATATATTGTCAATAAGTATTTCGCACAGCGCCGGTGGGGCGGCACATGCGAAGCAATCCGGGAGGGACTCTAAAATGGCTTCGAAAACCGTGCGCCTTACTATGGCGCAAGCCCTGGTGCGCTATCTTTGCGCCCAAAAGACCCGTATCGACGGAGAAACTATACCTCTGTTTGCGGGTGTTTTCGGGATTTTCGGTCACGGCAATGTCACGTGCTTTGCGGAAGCGCTGGAGCGCGTGCAGGACCAACTGCCCACCTGGCGCGGTCAAAACGAGCAGTCGATGGCTCTTGCCGCTATTGGATATGCCAAGTCAAAAAAGCGCCGTCAGATCATGATCGCGACCTCGTCCGTAGGGCCTGGCGCCACGAATATGGTGACGGCCGCAGGCGTGGCGCATGCAAACCGTTTGCCTGTTCTGTTGATATCGGGTGACACCTATGTGAACCGCCTGCCGGACCCTGTGTTGCAACAGGTCGAACATTTTGGCGATCCAACTCTGACCGTGAACGACTGTTTCAAGGCTGTGACGCGTTACTGGGACCGAATCGTGCATCCGGCGCAGATCATCCAGTCGTTGCCGCAGGCGATTGCCACCATGCTTGATCCCGCCGATTGCGGGCCTGCGTTCATCGGTCTGCCGCAAGACACGCAAGAGCTAGCCTACGACTATCCCGAGGAGTTTTTTGAAGAAAAAATCTGGGCCATCCCGCGTCCGCGCCCCTCGACCGATCAGGTGGCCGAGGCGGTCGAGGTTCTGAAGTCTGCGAAAAACCCGCTTATCATTTCGGGCGGCGGTGTGCGATATTCTGGTGCCGAGGGTGCAGTCGCGGCCTTTGCCAAAAAACGCGGCATTCCGATGGCCGAGTCCATCGCAGGCAAAGGGGCGGTCTGCCACGACGAACCGGTCTATGTCGGTGCGATGGGAATCGAAGGCAGCGAAGCTGCACGGAAATTGTCCGAGTCTGCGGATGTCGTGATCGCCATCGGTACCCGCATGCAGGATTTCACGACGGGATCATGGACGACATTCCCCAAGGACGCCAAGTTCATCAACATCAACGCCGCCCGTTTCGATTCGCTCAAACACCGCGCCACGCCCGTTGTCGGCGACGCATTGGAATGCGTAACCGAACTCGATGCGTCGCTTGGCGACTGGACCGCTCCGGCGGCTCGGTTGGTACAAGCGCAGGCTTGGTACAAGGAATGGAACGAGCTCCTGGACGAAGGGCAAGCCCCGACCAATCAGAGCATTCCGTCCTACGCACAGGTCATCGCAGTTGTGAACAAGATCGCTCGGCCCGACGATGTGTTGGTCACGGCTGCGGGTGGCCTGCCAGGTGAGACGATCAAGAACTGGCGCTGCAAGTCTCCGCATACGTTCGACTGTGAGTTCGGCTTTTCCTGCATGGGTTATGAAATAGCGGGCGCTTGGGGTCACGCGATGGCAATGGGCGGCAAGGGCACGCCGATCGTCATGTTGGGCGACGGGTCCTACATGATGATGAACTCGGACATACATTCGTCCGTGATCGCCGGACACAAGATGATTGTCGTTGTGTGCGACAATGGCGGCTTCGGCGTCATCAACCGGCTGCAGACCGGCATGGGCGGTGCTGGTTTCAACAACCTGCTCAAAGACAGCCGCGTCGTGGATCCGGCCAACGTGCGCCATGTCGATTTCGTCAAACACGCCGAGGCGATGGGAGCCTATGCGCGCCAGTGTGACAGTCTCGCCGACCTTGAGGCCGCGATGGAATGGGCACAAACCACCGATGCCACCACAGTGATCTGCATCAATTCCGACGCCTACACTTGGACCCCCGGCGGGGCTGATTGGTATGTCGGGGTTCCCGAGGTCAGCCCTCGTGCATCGGTCAACGAGGCCCGCAAGGGTCAAGAAGAATTCCGCAAAAAACAGCGGCATGGAGTCTGAATTTTGATGTTGAAAGCTAAACTTGGCATTGCCCCGATCGCGTGGTGGAACGACGATCTCGAGGAGCTCTCCGATGATGTCAGCCTCGACGAGTGCCTGAGACAGGCCTCCGAGGCGGGGCTAACCGGCATGGAAACCGGTCGCCGCTTCCCAATGAATATGGCAGAGTTGGGTCCGGTGCTGGACAAGCATGGCATCTCCGTCTGCGGCGGCTGGTTCTCTGGCCTACTGCTGGAGGGCGATATCGAGGTCGAGAAAGACCGCATCGCCGAACAGCACGCTTTCTTCAAAGCGGCTGGCGCGGCTTGCATTGCTTATGGCGAAACCGCGCGTTCGGTTCAGGGCGAACGCCACACACCTTTGGCGCAAAAGCCCAAGCTTTCCGAGGCCGAGATGGCGACCTACGGCCGCAAGATTTCCGATTTCGCAGAATGGTGCGCCAAGGAGGGGATGCCGCTGAGTTACCACCACCACATGGCCGCCGCCGTCGAAACCGAAGCCGAGCTTGACCTCTTCATGAAGCATTCCTCGGTCCCGCTTTTGTTCGATGCCGGCCATATGGCATTTGCCGGTGGTGACAATTTCCGTGTGATCGAAAACCACCACAAGCGCATCAGCCATGTCCACGCAAAGGACATTCGGGGGGACGTCGTGCGTGGTCTGGACCGTTCGAAAGAGAGCTTTCTGGACGCGGTCATAAAAGGCGCCTTTACGGTGCCGGGTGATGGCAGCCTTGATTTCGAGGCCATTGCAAAGGCGCTTGCCGGCAAAGGCTATGAGGGTTGGTTCGTCATCGAAGCCGAACAGGACCCTATCGCAAATCCCCCGCTTGAAATGGCCAAGAAGGGCCGTACCGAGCTTTTCCGCGCACTGAACGCGGCTGGTTACGAGGTCGTCGGAGCATGAACAGAATTGATGGTAAAATCGCGGTCATCACGGGCGGCACGCAAGGCTTGGGAGCGACCGCGGCGTTGTTGTTTGCGCAGGCCGGTGCCGCAGGGATCGCCATCGTCGGGCGCGGACTTGAAAAAGGTCAGGCGAAAGCGGCTGAAATCACCGCCGCAACCGGTGTGCCAGTCGAAATGATCGCTGCGGATCTGGCGGATATCGATGACGTTCAGCGCATCATCCCTGCTACGGACAAAGCCTTTGGTACCGTTGACATTCTGGTCAATGCGGCCGGTCTGACAGACCGTGGGAACCTGTTGAACACATCCCCGGATTTGTTTGATCGGATATTTGCGGTCAATACCCGTGCGCCGTTCTTTTTGATGCAGGACACCGTCAAAATCATGGAGCGCGACGGCAAAGGAGGCCGAATCGTCAATATCGGTTCCACCTCGTCCAATGCCGGCCAGCCCTTTATTGCCCCCTATTGTGCGTCCAAGGCCGCACTGTCCACGTTGACCCGCAGTTCGGGCTATGCCCTCATGCGGAATGGCATTCACGTAAACCAACTCGATATCGGCTGGATGGCGTCGGACCACGAGCGTGAACTGCAACTTGCGGAATCCGGTGACCCAGAATGGGAGGCCAAAGCCAATGCAGGGTTGCCTTTCGGGCGTTTGATCGATCCGAGCGAAGTTGCGCGGGCCGCCTTGTTCCTCGCCTCCGAGGACGCCGGCATCATGACGGGTGCCGTCATTCATTATGACCAGTCGGTTTGGGGTGGATACGATGGGCAAGCCCCTGGTCCCGCTGTGAGGCTCGCTGAATAATGTCAGTCCGGGTAGCAATCATCGGAACAGGCGTGATGGGAGCAGATCACGCCAAGATCCTCGCGTCCGATGTGCCGGGTGCGATCTTGCAGGTCATTTGCGATGCCAATGAAGCCCGCGCACGGGAATTGGGTGACCATCTGGGCGCAGCGCATGTCCTGACGGATCCCATCGAGGTGCTAAGCCGCACCGATGTCGATGCCGTTTTGATCGCTAGCCCTGACAACACCCATGCTGATCTGACCATCGCGGCGGTTGCAGCTGGCAAGCATGTGCTTTGCGAGAAGCCATTAGCACCGACTTCGCAAGAGTCGCTGCGCGTAATCGAAGCGGAATCCCGCCTTGGCGAGCGTCGGGTTCATGTAGGCTTCATGCGTCGTTTCGATCCCGCCTACGGGGCAATGAAGTCCGCCATGGAAGACGGCGTGGTTGGTGACGCGCTGATGATGCACAATTTTCATCGCAACGTGACCGCGCCCGAATGGTTCACGGGCGAGATGGCCATTTCCAATTCCGCGCCGCATGAATTCGACATTTGTCGGTTTGTGTTGGACACCGAATATCTCTCTGTGCTGGCGGTGCAAATGCCCAGCAGAAATTCTATCGCCCCGGTGTTTCTCGTTCTGAAGACGTCTGACGGACAGATGGTGAACATCGAGGTGAACAACAATGCGGCTTACGGCTATGACGTGCGCTGCGAGTTGGTTGGCAGCACGGGCAGTGTCGATCTGAAGGCGCCCGTTCACGCGACCTACAACGCATCGCTTCAATCCGTGCAACGGTTCGATGCCGACTGGCGCCCGCGTTTTGCCGATGCCTACCGGCTGCAAAACAAGGCATGGATCAACGCGATCGCAAGCGGTGCGACCGACCCAAGGCTGGCAAACGCCTGGGACGGGTTGTGTTCAACTCTCGTCGCAGAGGCCGGTGTGGTCTCGTTGCAAACGGGCACCTGGCAACCGGTTTCGTCTCTGGACGTCCCGGCACTTTACCAAGTGACAAAGGCGAATTCTTTGCTGGTGGAAAAAGCAAAGTGAAAACGGTCGAGCAAATCTCGACCCATCGGATTGCACTCGATTTCGGTGCAAGTACGGTCATTTCGGCCAAACTCAAATGTCGTACCGCAATCTCGCGGTCCAAATCAGGGAGGACAAACGACATGAACTTTAAGAAAACCATCGTAGGAGCAGTGGTCGCGTCGATGACAGCAGGGTCGGCCATGGCGGCAGACATCGCGCTTGTGATCGGATCGAACCAGGATGCGTTCTGGAACGTTGTTAAGAAAGGTGCCGAAGACGCAGCCGTTCTGGTGGAAGCACGTGGCGGCTCACTGACCATCCTGCAGACCCAAGGGTACGAAAACTACGGCCCCGATCTGGCCGTTCTGATCGAACAAGCCACCGCCCAGGGTGTTGACGGGATCGCGACTGTTCTTCCCGTGCCCGAAGCCCAACTTCCCGCAATCAAAGCGGCGATTGATGCCGGGATCAAAGTCACCCTTCTGAACGGCGGCAGCGACGCTCTCGAAGAATCCGGCGCGTTGAACTACTTCGGTTCGGAAGAGTACACCGCCGGCTACGAAGGCGGCAAATACCTCACCATGGCCGGCGCGAAGAACATTCTTTGCCACAACCAAACCCCCGGCACAGCAAACCTCGATGCGCGCTGCCGCGGCGTTGTGGATGGCGCCACTGAAGCAGGGGCAAACGCCCGCGAACTGCCGCTGCCTGCCAACCTCGACCAAGACGTCGCAGGCACGTCGGCCGCCATCGAGGCTGAACTGAACGGCGATCCGTCCATCGACGCCGTCATCACCTTGGCTACTTGGGCTGCCGACGCCGCCTATGGTGCAATCGACAGTCTTGGCAAAACGGACACCGTCAAATTGGGCACTTTCGATTTGAGCCCGTCCACCCTTGACCGCATCAAGGCGGGCACGCAAGCGATGGCAATTGACCAGACCCCTTACTATCAGGGTTTCTTGTCGGTCTCCACGCTTGCAGCCAACATCGATTTCGGCACCAAGATCGCTACGGCTCCGGTACTGACCGGTCCTGCAATCGTTGACGCATCGAACATTGATGCCACCTTCGCCGGCGTTGAGGCAGGCACGCGCTAATTAGTAGATCCCGATGATCTGGCCGGGTGTATTGCTCGGCCAGATTAATTCGCTACAGCGCCGTAAACAATCTTAGGGGGGTGAGCTCATGTCAGACACCATTCAAATAGCAAAAAACTCAAAACCAAAAGCCAGCCGTTTGTCGGTCGGCGAACTCATGCGCAGCCCGGCCATGGGTGCCTTTGTCGGCATGGTCTTGGTCTTTTGCATCTTTGCAGCATTTGGCTTTCACAAGAACTTTCTAAGCCTCGCCGGGATCGCCAACTGGATGAACTTTGCATCCATGATTGGAATTGTCGCCATCCCGGTCGGGTTCTTGATGATTGCGGGGGAGCTCGACATTTCCGTAGGCGCTATTATGCCCGCATCCGCAATGACTCTCGGTATTTTGTGTGGCCCCTACGAATTGCCGCTTGGCCTTGGAATGCTCATTACCTTCGCCATGGCCGCAGGCATTGGTTGGATCAACGGCATTCTGGTCACGCGCACGCAAGTGCCCTCATTCATCGTCACTCTGGCGACGCTGTTTGCTGTCGGCGGTCTGACGCTGACCCTATCGGTGATCTTTGTGAACCGCCCTCAGGTGGCATATGAAGCCCCCGAACTCGCTAAGGCCTTGCTTGGTGATCGCTATTTCGGCTTTCGCGCCTCGGTGTTTTGGTGGATCCTATTGTCGGCGGCCCTCTACTTCGTTTTGCATAAATCGCCGTGGGGGAACTGGATTTTCGCAGTCGGCGGTGACGCTGAGAGTGCACGTAATGCCGGTATCCCGGTGAATAGGCTGAAGATTTCACTCTTCGTGCTGAGCGCCTTGTGCACAGCCTTTGCCGGGATGCTGCAGGTGGCGGCGTTCAATTCGGCGCAGTCCGCGACGAACTTTCCGCTGATCTTCAATACGATCATTGCCTGCGTCGTAGGAGGCGTTCTCCTGACCGGCGGTTTTGGCACACTGATCGGTATCTTCTTTGGCACCATGACTTTGGGCGTCGTCCAGCAAGGTATCGGCTATACCGACATCGACCGAAACCTGTCTCAGTTGATCATCGGGGTAATGCTGCTTGCTGCAGTTCTGATGAACGGGACGTTCCAGAAGTTGGCCACGAGCTGGTCCACAAGCAAGAAGGAGGACTGATTATGTCCGATGCAAAAACCGTCCTCGAATTGCGCAACGTCGACAAATCCTTCGGCCCGATCGATGTGCTGCACAGTATCGACCTGTCTGTAAGAGCCGGCGAAGTTCTTTGCCTGCTGGGTGACAATGGCGCAGGAAAATCCACCCTGATCAAAACCATGGCCGGGGTGCACGCCCCGACGCGCGGCGAAATTTTGATGGATGACAAGCCAATCAATTTCACCGGTCCAAAAGCGGCGCAAGAAGCGGGCATTGCATGTGTACACCAGTTCGGGGGGACGTTCCCTCTGATGTCGATCAGCCGCAGTTTTTTTGCCGGAGTAGAGCCGACAAAAGGTTGGGGACCGTTCAAGGTCTTTGACCGCAAAAAGGCCAATGACATCGCCGTTCATGAAGTGCGTAATTTCGGCATTACTCGAATCGAGGATGGAGACCGCCTCGTCGGTGGCCTTTCGGGAGGTGAGCGTCAGTCTCTTGCCATTGCCCGCGCAGTATATTTTGGCGCGCGAGTGTTGATCCTCGACGAACCCACTGCAGCACTCGGTGTGAAGCAGTCCGCGCATGTTCTGCGTATCGTCAATGAAGCCAAGCGGCGTGGCCTTGCTGTGATCTTCATTACGCACCAAGTCATGCATGCATTGGCTGTGGGTGACCACTTTGCTGTGCTTATTCGAGGCTCAATCGCAGCCGATTTCAAAAAGGGCGAAAAAACCCGAGAAGAGATTGCCGACCTGATGGCCGGCGGTGAAAGCATGGCGGACCTTGAGGCAAAGGTTGGCATCGAAGCCTAACAGCATTTCGAATGCTCGCTTCGCGCCCTTTTTCTGGATTGGGGCGCGAAGTTTTTTAAGACCTTCCGATACGAGGAGCTTCGCCGAATGAGCAGTTTCCAAAAAATCCTGATTGCCAACCGTGGTGAAATTGCAATTCGCGTCATGCGTGCGGCGAACGAAATGGGAAAACGGACAGTCGCGATCTATGCCGAGGAAGACAAACTCTCCCTGCACCGTTTTAAGGCTGACGAGGCTTATAAGGTGGGCGAAGCTCTTGGCCCCGTAGCCGCCTATCTGTCGACCCCCGAGATTATCCGCGTTGCCAAGGAATGCGGCGCTGATGCGATCCACCCGGGTTATGGCCTCTTGTCGGAAAACCCCGATTTCGTGGATGCCTGCGCCACCAATGGCATCACCTTTATCGGCCCTAAAGCCGCTACCATGCGCGCGCTTGGAGACAAGGCCTCGGCCCGCCGCGTCGCGATTAAGGCTGGCGTACCGGTCATCCCCGCCACCGAAGTTCTGGGTGACGATTTCGACGCCATCACCAAGGAAGCGGCCGAGATCGGCTATCCCCTGATGCTGAAAGCCAGTTGGGGCGGCGGCGGGCGCGGTATGCGCCCGATCAACGGCCCGGACGAGCTGAAAGAAAAAGTGTTGGAAGGCCGCCGCGAGGCCGAAGCCGCGTTCGGCAACGGCGAGGGCTATCTGGAAAAGATGATCATCCGCGCCCGCCACGTCGAGGTTCAGATTCTTGGCGACAAGATGGGCAACATCTATCACCTGTTCGAGCGTGACTGCTCGGTCCAGCGCCGCAACCAGAAGGTCGTCGAGCGCGCCCCCGCCCCTTATCTGTCCGCAGAACAGCGCGCCGAGATTTGCGAGCTTGGCAAAAAGATCTGTCAGCATGTGAACTATGAATGCGCCGGCACTGTCGAGTTCCTGATGGATATGGAAACCGGCAAGTTCTATTTCATCGAGGTGAACCCCCGCGTTCAGGTGGAGCACACCGTTACTGAGGAAGTGACCGGCATCGACATCGTTCAGGCCCAGATCCTGATCGCTGAGGGCAAGACTTTGGCCGAGGCCACCGGCGCATCTAGCCAGGCGGACATCACGCTGCATGGCCACGCCCTGCAAACTCGCGTGACGACCGAAGATCCGACTAACAACTTCATCCCCGACTATGGCCGCATCACCGCCTATCGCTCGGCCACCGGTATGGGCATCCGTCTGGACGGCGGCACAGCATATGCGGGCGGGGTGATCACGCGCTATTACGACAGCCTGCTGACCAAGGTCACCGCATGGGCCCCGACGCCCGAGGCCGCGATTGCCCGTATGGACCGCGCCCTGCGTGAATTCCGTATTCGCGGCGTGTCGACCAACATCGACTTTGTGATCAACCTGTTGAAACACCCGACGTTCCTGTCGAACGAATACACCACCAAATTCATCGACACGACGCCGGACCTGTTCAACTTCAAGGTCCGCCGCGACCGCGCCACGAAGATCCTGACCTATATCGCGGACATCACCGTGAACGGTCACTACGAGACCGCTGGCCGCCCGAAGCCCGCCGCCGAGGCGCGCCTGCCCCGCGTGCCCGACCTGCGTGTCGAGACCCCGCTGCCCGGCACCCGCCAGCTGCTGGACGAAAAGGGCCCTCAGGCCGTGGCCGACTGGCTGTCGGCGCAGACCGAACTGAAGCTGACCGACACCACCATGCGCGACGGTCACCAGTCGCTGCTGGCCACGCGGATGCGGTCGATTGACATGATCAAGGTGGCCCCCGCCTATGCCGCAAACCTGCCGCAGCTGTTCTCGGTCGAATGTTGGGGCGGCGCGACCTTCGACGTGGCCTATCGCTTCTTGCAGGAATGCCCTTGGCAGCGCCTACGCGACATCCGCGCCAAGATGCCGAACCTGATGACACAGATGCTGCTGCGCGCCTCGAACGGGGTTGGCTATACCAACTATCCCGACAACGTGGTGCAGGCCTTCGTGAAACAAGCCGCCACCAGCGGCGTCGATGTCTTCCGCGTGTTCGACAGCTTGAACTGGACCCAGAACATGCGCGTGGCTATGGACGCGGTGATCGATGCCAACAAGGTCTGCGAGGGCACGATCTGCTACACCGGCGATCTGTTCGACCCCGAGCGGTCCAAGTACGACCTGAAATACTATGTCGCCATGGGCAAAGAGCTGCGCGACGCAGGCGCGCATATCCTTGGACTGAAAGACATGGCAGGCCTTCTAAAACCCGCGCAGGCCCGTGTGCTGATCAAAGCCCTTAAAGAAGAGGTCGGCCTGCCGATCCACTTCCACACCCATGACACCAGCGGCCTGTCGGCGGCCACCGTTCTGGCGGCAGCAGACGCAGGCATTGACGTGGTCGACGCGGCGATGGACGCTTTCTCGGGCGGCACCTCGCAGCCCTGCCTCGGTTCGATCGTGGAGGCCACCAAGCACACCGACCGCGCCACCGGCATCGACGTGGGTGCGGTGCGTGAAATCTCGAACTACTGGGAGGCCGTGCGCCACCAGTACACTGCTTTCGAGGCCGGCCTGGAAGCCCCCGCATCCGAAGTGTACCTACACGAAATGCCCGGCGGCCAGTTCACCAACCTGAAGGCACAGGCCCGCTCGATGGGTCTGGAGGAACGCTGGCACGAGGTCGCACAGGCCTATGCCGACGTGAACATGATGTTTGGTGACATTGTCAAAGTGACTCCCTCGTCCAAGGTTGTTGGGGACATGGCCCTGATGATGGTCAGCCAGAACCTGACCCGGTCCGAGGTCGAAGATCCGCAGCGCGATGTATCCTTCCCGGATTCGGTCATTGACATGATGAAGGGCAATCTGGGCCAGCCTCCGGGAGGGTTCCCCGACGGGATCGTCGCCAAGGTTCTGAAGGGCGAAACGCCCGACACCACTCGCCCCGGCGCGCATCTGGCGCCCGTGGATCTGGAAGCCACCCGCGCTGAGCTGTCGGCGAAACTGGATGGCCTGACCGTCGATGACGAGGATCTGAACGGCTATCTGATGTATCCCAAGGTCTTCCTTGATTACATGGGCCGCCACCGCGATTACGGCCCAGTCCGCACCCTGCCGACGCCGGTCTTCTTCTATGGCATGAAACCGGGCGACGAGATCAGCGCTGAAATCGACCCCGGCAAAAAGCTGGAAGTCCGCCTGCAAGCCGTGGGCGAAACCGACGAAGCGGGCGATGTGAAGGTCTTCTTCGAACTGAACGGCCAGCCGCGAACCGTGCGCGTGCCCAACTCTATGGTCAAATCCGCCACCGCCGCACGTCCAAAAGCCGAAACCGGCAATGCGGACCACGTCGGCGCGTCGATGCCGGGCGTGGTCGCCTCGGTTGCGGTGCAGGTCGGCCAGCAGGTGCACAAAGGCGATCTAATGCTGACCATCGAAGCCATGAAAATGGAAACCGGTCTGTCGGCTGATCGTGACGCCATTGTGAAAGCGGTGCACGTCACCCCGAGCGCCCAGATTGATGCCAAGGATCTTTTGATTGAATTGGAGTGATCGTGAGCAGATTTATTTACATAAGTTCTCTTATGCGACTTTTGGCCGACCCCAAATTTCCCAATAGAATTCGTCCTCTACAACCTCCCTGTGGACGACCGACTGGCGGCACCGGTATTGCCGGTGCCGCCCTTTTCCGAAAGAATAATTGAACGGCCCATAATGTTTGCAACACGGATCATCCCGTGACCTGAGTATCTGCAGGCCGGTAGTGTCGCAAACTTTTCGCTTCCGGCTGGACGGCCGATGTTGCAGAGCACGTTTAGAGGTAGCGGGGGTGCGTGGTGGACAGAATGGCGATAGAATTCAAAGGGGTGCACTATCCTAAGGCCGTGGTTCTACATGCAGTCTTTTTCTATGTCCGTTATGCGGTGTCGTATCGAGACCTCGAGGAAATCCTGGCCGAGCGAGGGGTCACCGTTGATCACGCCACCTTGAACCGCTGGGTGGTGAAATTCTCGCCGCTAATTGCCGCAAATTCCCAAGCACGGAAGCGTGCTACGGCCAATTCTTGGAGGATGGATGAAACTTACATCAAAGTCCGGGGCAAATGGACCTACCTCTACCGCGCAGTGGATCGGGACGGCCAAACCCTTGATTTCATGCTGTCAAAGCGCCGTGATCTGGCTGCAGCCCGCAGGTTTTTCAAGCAGGCCATTGCCGCAAATGGCGTACCGGATCGAGTGGTCATCGACAAAAGTGGCGCCAATCTGGCCGGCCTGATGGCAGTGAACGTGATCCTGAAATTCACCGGGACGGGGCACCTCGTCACGATCCGACAGGTCAAGTATCTCAACAATATTCTGGAGCAGGACCACCGTTTCATAAAGCGGATCACCACTTCGATGATGGGCTTCAAAGCTATTCATTCCGCTGCCGCAACCATCGCAGGTATCGAAGTCGCTCACATGATCCGAAAGGATCAGTTTGCAGCAAGCGGTACAACCCCCTTCCAGCAATTTGCTGCGCTGGCGTCATAGTCATGTCTGCAAGACAGCCTTTTCAAACCGTTACAAAAGTTTGCGACACAGCCTGGATTCGCACTGGCAGATTGCGCATTGGTATACTCACAATGCAGCGTCGACAGGTTCAAGCTAACCAAGCAGATGTTTGATCGCGGCCAAATATCCCTCTGATCCGAAACCAGCAATCACACCTGTCGCCACTCCAGACACGTAGGAATGATGCCTGAAGGTTTCGCGCCGATGCACGTTTGATAGGTGCACTTCATAGATTGGCATGTCACAGGCGCTGAGCGCGTCGCGGATTGCGATCGAGGTATGGGTGTATGCGGCCGGGTTGATAACGATCCCGCTCGCGTGCAACCGCGCTTCGTGGATAATCTCGACGAGCTCGCCTTCGTGGTTTGACTGACGAAAGAAGAGCTTTGCATTCTGCGCGGTACACGTCGCTATGCAGATGGCCTCGATGTCTTCTAGAGTTTCGTGACCGTAGATTTCAGGTTGCCGCGTACCCAGAAGATTGAGATTGGGCCCATTTATCACGTAGATGGTTCTCAATGGCTCACCGGTCATTCATTCTCTCCGAGGCGAGTGATCTGCAGACAAAGCTCGGACGCGGCTGCGATGGAACGGCATGTAGCTACCGACATGGGTGGCAGCACCATCCACTCCAGCATCCAGGCGGCGCCTGACCTTTCCTGCTCGTGAACGAGAGCGTGATGCAGCCCTGAAAGCTGGACTGCATTGAACCTGGAAAGTGTGACCAGCAGTTCGGCCAACACGGGGTTTGCCTTGTGCGGCATGGCGGACGAGCCGCCACCGCCGGCAAGCGCGACTTCCTCTATTCCCTGCTGCGCCATCAGGCACAGGTCTTGCCCCATCTTTCCGAGCGATCCTGTGATAAGCGAAAGGCAGCTACCATACTCAGCGATCGCCGTACGATCTGCGTGCCACACATGCGGGGCCGGGTTCAGTCCGAGGTCACGGGCCATGTGTTGGATTATCTCTCCGTGGTCCACCCCGAAATCCGCACCCGTCCCGACGGCCCCTCCCAGTTGCAACCGCTCGATGCGCGGTCGGAGCACATCGAGGCGCGTGAGATGCTCACCTATCGGCGCGGTCCAAGTTTCCAGCCGATCCATGACCTTGATCGGTAGCGCGGTTTGCATGCGCGTGCGCCCCATCATTGAACGTGAACCGAATTGGTCCTTCAACGATGACAGGGCTTTCTGCAGGTCCGACAGGCGGCTGGCCAGGAGGTCCGTCAGCGACCTCAGCGTGAGGGAAAGAGCACTGTCCAGAACATCCTGGGAAGTGGCCCCAGTATGCACCGCAGATGCTGCGGATCCAGCGGCATCGCGCATCTGGCAGACCAGGGCAGGGATCGGCAAGCCGTCCTTTCCCGTTCCACGTTGTAGCTCGGAAAGGTCAGGCACGACATCTGCGATGGCTATGGCGGCTTGAGTGCCGTGACCCATGGCAACGCGACCAGTTTGTTCCAGAGCGTGTGCGAGGGCGATCTCGAAGGCAGCGTAATGGGACAGCTGGGTTTTCACAGACCAGAGGCTGCTCGCCTCTTGATCCGCGAACAGGCCACCAAGCCACGGGTGATCGAACACGGATATCATGTAAGTTGCCCATGCATGTTCATAATGGCGTGGACGATTGTCTGCGGGTCCTCGATACAGGGGAGGTGACCGACGCCATCAAAGCACTTGTATTCCGCTTCCGAAATGCGATTGGCCAGCGCACGAACGCTACCCGGAGGTGTCGCGAGGTCTTTGCCGCCTGCAATGCAAAGGGATGGGACTGCTATACCACGCAACGCCTCGCTCAGATCGGCATCGCGGATCGCGGCGCAGGTGTCGATATAGGCACGGAGCGGAGTTCGCGTGAGCATGGCCCGATAGCCCGCCAGCGCCTCGGTTTCATTTTCCCGGAAGGCTTGGGAGAACCATCTTTCCATGATGCCGTCGGCCAGAGGCTCAAGCCCGCCTGATTCGAGCGCATCTATTCGTTCGGCCCAAGATGTCGGATCGCCGATCTGGTAGGAGGTGTTGGACAGCACCAGTCCGGACACAAGATCCGGGCGCGTGGTAGCGAGCTGCTGTGCGATCAGTCCTCCGACAGATACGCCGCAGACAAGCGCATTGGTCATGCTCAGCTTGTCCATGAGGGCGGCCAGGTCATCTGCAAGGATCTCGATGCTGATCGGTCCAGCCGCTGACAAGCCATGTCCGCGCTTGTCATAGCGCAGAACGGGAATGTCCGCGGGAATGAGGTCAACCACTGCATCCCAGATCCGCAGATCCGTTCCGAGGGAGTTTACAAAGACGATCGCAGGTCCGCCCGCTCCGCGCCGAAACATATGGTGCACCACGAGATCATTGCATTGGATGAAGGCCGCCATCAGACGATCGTCGCCTCTGTGGCTTTGATGATATCGTCGCGCGTCACGCCGTCAGCGCACTCGACGATATGAAGGCCTTTGTGGGTGACATCGAGCACGCCGAGATTGGTGATGATCCGGTCTACTACGCCCTTGCCGGTCAGAGGCAAGGTGCATTCTCGCAGCACCTTGGATTCACCGTGCTTGTTGGTGTGGTCCATCACGACGATGACGCGGCCGACACCAGCGACGAGGTCCATCGCGCCTCCCATGCCCTTCACGAGCTTGCCGGGGATCATCCAGTTGGCGAGGTCACCTTTCTCGGAAACTTCCATCGCACCCAGAACCGCCGCCGCGATCTTACCGCCGCGGATCATTCCAAAGCTGGTGGCGCTGTCGAAATAGGAGGTCCGGTTCAACTCGGTGATCGTTTGCTTGCCCGCGTTGATCAGGTCGGGGTCTTCTTCACCCTCGAATGGGAACGGCCCCATCCCGAGCATACCGTTCTCTGACTGCAGTGTGATGTCCTTGTCGCCCACGTAGTTGGCCACCAGCGTCGGAATGCCGATGCCGAGGTTCACATACATGCCGTCTTCGAGCTCCTGCGCGGCCCTTTCGGCCATTTGATCGCGATTCCAGGGCATCAGGCTTCCTCCCGCTTGCACACGGTGCGCTGTTCGATGCGTTTCTCGTGTTCACCCTGCACGATGCGGTGCACGTAGATGCCGGGCAAGTGGATGTGGTCGGGGTCGATTGATCCACGCGGCACGATTTCCTCGACCTCGGCCACACAGACCTTGCCGCACATGGCCGCGGGCGGGTTGAAGTTGCGCGCGGTCTTGCGGAAGATCAGGTTGCCGGTGTCGTCGGCCTTCCACGCCTTGACGATGGAAAGATTGGCAAAGATGCCCTCTTCGAGGATGTATTCCTTTCCGCCCCAGGTCTTCACTTCCTTGCCCTCGGCGATCTGGGTGCCGACGCCTGTCTGCGTATAGAAGCCGGGGATGCCCGCACCGCCGGCGCGCATCCGCTCGGCCAGCGTGCCCTGCGGATTGAACTCCAGCTCCAGTTCGCCTGAGAGATATTGGCGCATAAATTCCGCGTTTTCGCCGACATAGGACGACATCATTTTCTTGATCTGCCGGGTCGCGAGCAGCTTTCCGAGACCAAAGTCATCCACGCCCGCATTGTTCGACGCCACGGTCAGATCCCTGACGCCGCTTTCGACAAGCGCGTCGATGAGCAGTTCGGGAATACCGCAGAGGCCGAATCCACCGGCAGCGATCAACATTCCATCATGCAAGAGGCCGTCGAGCGCCTCGCTGGCAGAGTCGTAGACCTTCTTCATTGTGATACCTTTCTCAATCCAAGAATGTCGCGGGCCTGGGCCCATGTCGCCACGGGGCGTTCGTTTTTTTCGCAGAGTTCAACCACGCGCTTTACCAGCGCCGCGTTTGACGGAGCCAGAGTATCACTGTCGAGCCGAACGTTGTCTTCCAGGCCGGTCCGCGCATGGCCGCCCGACGCAACTGCCCAATCATTCAGCTTCAGTTGTTGCGCACCGATCCCGGCTGCGCACCAGGGCGCATCGTCTCCGAAGAGGCGCTTCACGGTGTGAATGTAGAAATCGAAGACCTCCCGATCGACGGGCATGGCGTTCTTCACGCCCATGACGAACTGGACGTACGGCGTGTCGGCAATGCGACCGTCGGCGTGCATCTTGGCCGCTTGGAAAATGTGGCTGAGATCGAATGCTTCGATCTCGGGTTTCACGTCATGTGTGCGCATTTCGGCGGCGAGCCAATCGACGAGATTCGGTGGGTTTTCGTAGACGCGGGTCGGAAAGTTGTTCGAGCCGACCGAGAGAGAGGCCATATCGGGCCGCAGCGGCAGCATTCCGCCGCGTGTCTCGCCCGCGCCGGACCGACCACCGGTCGAGAACTGGATGATCATGCCGGGGCAGTGTTTCTTCAACCCCTCCTTGAGGCGCGCGAACTTGTCGGGATCCGAGGACGGTGTCTCGTCGTCATTCCGCACGTGGGCGTGCACGATGGAAGCGCCCGCCTCGAACGCCTCATGGGTGCTCTCGACCTGCTCGGACACCGAGATCGGAACTGCCGGGTTGTTCGCCTTGGTCGGCAAAGAGCCAGTTATCGCGACACAGATGATACAAGGTGTGGTCATGTTCGCGCCCTCACACGTCAAAGAAGACGGTTTCGTCCTCACCCTGCAGGCGGATGTCGAACCTGTAGACCGGCATCCCATCGCGCTCGGTGCGTTTTGCAATCAGCGTGCCGCGGCGGTTTTCCCACTCGATAATCTTGAGGACAGGGTCCAGGGCGTTGGCCTCGCCCTCATCCTCGAAATACATTCGGGTATTGAGGCCGATGTTGATCCCGCGCGCGACGATCCAGAGGTTCAGGTGCGGGGCCTGGATGCCGACATTGCGGCCACGGGTCGGTCCAGGCTTCACAGTCTCGAAGCCCCATTCGCCGGTGTCAAAGTCAGAAATCACCCGACCCCAGCCGCGAAAGCCGTCCTCAACCGGACCGCCGCCTTCTGGATGGGCGTAGTGACCTTGCGAATTGGCCTGCCAAACTTCCAGCAGTACGTCCTTGATGGGCGCGCCCATGCCGTCGATGACAACGCCTTCGACCCGGATTCGTTCGCCATTCGCATTGGGTCCGGTGATGTCGTGCCCCAATTCCTGGCGGTATATATCAAACCCTGCTGCACCGGGGGCGAGGCCGATGTGGACATAAGGACCAGCGGTCTGAGACGCGCTTTCCTTGAGATAGGGAAGTTGCTGTGTCATCGGTCAGTTTCCTTCCAGACGGTTTTCAAAGAGCGTCGAGCGGCGGCCGCGCAGGACGATGTCGAACTTATAGGCTACGGTATCGAGCGGAATGGTCGCGTTCAGATCGAGCTTTGCCGTCAGCTGGTCGATGGCGTCGGGGTCGGGGATGGTCTGAACGATCGGGCAGATCGGAATGAACGGATCACCTTCAAAATAGCATTGCGTTATCAGCCGCTGCACAAAGCCTGACCCGAATACCGACACGTGGATATGCGCGGGCCGCCAGTTGTTGACCATGTTGCGCCAGGGGTAGGCACCGGGCTTGACCGTGCGGAAAAAGAAATAGCCGCTCTCGTCAGTCAAGGTGCGCCCGCATCCGCCGAAGTTGGGATCGATGGGGGCCAGATAGGTGTCTTTCTTGTGGCGATACCGCCCGCCGGCATTGGCCTGCCAGATTTCGACCAATGTGTTCGTGACGGGCCTGGCGTTTTCGTCCAGCACCCGGCCATGCAGGATGATGCGCTCGCCAATCGGGCTTTCTCCTGCCTTGGCGTAATTGGTCAGAAGGTCATTGTCGCCCGCATCGATGTCATTGTGACCGAACCGGGGGCCAGTGATCTCGGAGACCGAGTTCTGAAGTGAAATCATCGAATAGCGAGGGCTGCGCGCCACGCTGGTCTTGTAGTCTGGCGTAAACGCAGGCGGATGCACAGCACGGTTGCGCTGGTAGTATTCTCCGGGTTGGGTCATTGGGTCTCCTCCATTTTGGCATAGGTGGCCTTCGCCAGCTTGATCGCGTGGTTGGCGCGCGGCACACCCGCGTAGATCGCGACGTGCAGGAAAGCCTGCATGACGTCGTCTTTGCTCGCGCCCGTGTTCACTGTGGCGCGGATGTGCATCGGGATTTCCTCGAAGTTTCCGGTCGCAGCCAGAAGCGCCAACGTGAGCATCGAGCGATCGCGCCGGGTGATTTTGTCATCGGCCCAGACCGTGCCCCACGCGCTTTCGGTGATCAGTGTCTGGAAGGGGCGGTCGAACTCGGACTTTGCAGCTTCTGCACGATCGACATGAGCATCGCCGAGAACTGAGCGCCGTGTGGCCATGCCAACTTCAAACCGGTCTTCCATCTAGGCGCTTCCTTTCAAAGGTGTCTCACTCACCTTATTCATTCGTTATGTGTTTTAATATTGATATTTATCACAGAATACATAATCAATGCGTTATGAATTGGGATGCTCATCTCCGCTTGCGCCATGTGCGCTGCTTCTTGGAAATTGCCCGCGCGGAAAGCGTTTCGCTTGCGGCAGAGCGGATGAATATTACGCAGCCTGCGGTCTCGCGAAGTCTGAAGGAACTGGAGGACATGCTCGGCACCCACCTGTTTGACCGGGTCGGGCGTGGACTGCGTTTGAATGAAGCAGGGCGCGTTTTTCAAAGCCACGCGGCGGCCTCGATGGTCGAGCTGATGCGCGGGCATGACAGGATAACTTCGCAGGAGTCGCGTGTCAGGCTGTCGGTCGGTGCGCTGCCGACCGCCTCGACAGAATTGCTGCCGCAAGCGGCGCTCGCGTTTAAGAAACAGGCACCGCACGTCCGCCTTCATATTCTGACCGGCCCGAACTGGCTTTTGTTCAATCAATTGCGGGATGGCACGCTCGACCTCGTCGTCGGTCGGATGCCCGAAGGTGAGGCGGCAATAGGCGTTACATTCGAACAGCTTTACATCGAGGACGTCGTGCTAGTGTGCAGACCGGGCCACAAGATACTTTTGGTGGACGATGTGCACACAGCAATCGTGAACTACCCGTTGATTTTGCCTCCCAAGGGCGCGGTAATCGCGACTACCGTCAGCCGGTTCCTGTCGAGCATCGGTTTGCCCGAGATGCGCGGTGTGTTCGAAACCGTGGCGCTGCCAGTCGGCCGCAAGATCGTGCAGTCGTCGGACATGCTCTGGTTCATTTCCCGAGGTGTCGTTGCGGACGAGTTGAACAACGGCGCGCTTGTCACCGTAGATCTCGAGTCCCCCCTCCTGTCAGGACCGGTCGGGATCAGCGTATCAAGCTCCGCGCCACTGTCGGTGGAACGGAGTACGCTTGCCGATTGTCTGAAAGCGTCGGTGGTGTCGCCGGCGGGTTAGCCGCAGCTAGGATCTAACCGCAAACCAAAGATCAGTCACCCGACGACTTCGGCATCCCTTTGGGCCTCATCAGCCGTTTCTGGGCGGCAATGCGGAACGGTGCGTTTGGGCCTCCATACCCCTTGTAATCGCCGGAGCGCTGAACGATCTCGAAGAACATGCCGCCCGCAAAGGGACGGGAATAGAACTGGAAAAACGCGCCTGTGTCATCCTCGTCATAAAGGATATTCGAGGCCTGCAGACCTTCCAGCCTTTCCGGTGCGATGTCAAAACGCGCCGCGAGATCGGCATAGTAGTTCCGTGAGATTGGCAGAGCCTGAAATCCACGCGCGCTGAGAGCATCGGCCGTGGCGAAAATGTCATCCGTCGCCAGCGCGATGTGTTGGACGGAGGCATGAAAGCTGTCGGCGAGAAAGCTGCCCGCCATGGTGCGGTGCGTCTCGGCACCGTTCAATGTGATCCTGAGCGCCCCGTCCGGGCTTTCCAGAGCCTGTGATCTCACAAGCCCATCAGGGTCGATCACATCGACCATGGCGGATTTCTTCATGTCGATCAGGGTCGTGTAGAACAGGGACCAACTGAGCATTTCATCGTAGCTCATGGTCTGGGCAAGGTGGTCGATACGGGTCAGGCCGGCTCCACTTTGGGCTGCCGCAACAGGCTTGAACTCCACCTCCCAGACGTCGGAAAGACCACTGCTGTCGTCGATGAAATGCAAAACGCTCCCGCTCTGGCCGCGGATCGCGGGGATATCGAGTTGCCCCGGATCCACAGGTTGGGTGAATGGCTCCGCCCCGAGGTACCGGGCCCGCGCAACCGCCTCGGCCGCGTGATCCACGGCAATGCCGATGTCGCAAACCGACGTGCCATGCATCGTGTATGCGCTGCTCGAATGGCCGGTGGCTTCCCGGTTGATGACGATCCGTATGTCGCCTTGTGTCCAGAGCGAAAGGTTCTTGCTGACATGATTGGCCGCATGGGTGAAGCCAAGCGTGTCGAGCAGCTTTCCCAACGCCTCGGCCTCGGCGCCCTTGCTCGCGAACTCGACGAAGGACACGCCTTCGGCCTTCGCGCGGGCGGGCATGGCGGCGAGGTCCACGGACAAGCTGGCTTCGGCGCGTCTTACGTCATCCATGAGTGCGATAAGCGAGCGATAGCCGTCCTCGGCGATGGTCTTTGGGCGCCCGCCACGGAACTGATCATTGAAAATTTCCAGCGAAACCGGCCCAGCGTAACCGGTTGCCATGACCGCGCGCATGAAGCCGGTCACGTCCAGATCGCCTTCGCCCGGCATGTTTCGAAAATGCCGCGACCAATAGAGCAGGTCCATGTCGATTGCTGGCGCATCGGCCAGCTGCACGAAGAATATCTTGTCGCCGGGAATGCGTCGAATAGTTTCCGGATCAATCCCTCGCGCCAAGGTATGGAAGCTGTCGAGGACAATGCCGACATTGTCATGATCCGCCCGGCGCACGATCTCCCATGCGTCACGATGGTCGTTGACGTGCCGGCCCCAGGCCAGTGCCTCATACCCAACGCGCAGGCCGCGCTTTGCTGCACGCATGCCCAGTTCCCGCAGGTCAACCGCCGCGCGGTCGATGCCGCCCAAGGCTTGCGGATGGCAAGATGAACAGATCAACACAAGGTCCGTACCGAGTTCCTGCATCAGGTCGAACTTGCGCTCGGCCCGATCGAACGCCTTGGTGCGCAGGGGTTCTGGTAGGCCTTCGAAGTCGCGGAACGGCTGGAATAAGGTAATCTCCAACCCCATGGCGCGGATCATCTCGCCCACCTCGCGGGGGTCGCCGTCATGCGCGATGAAATCCTGCTCAAAAATCTCGATTCCGTCGAAGCCCGCCGCTGCGATGGCTTCGAGCTTTTCGGTAAAGTTGCCCGAGATGGAAACCGTGGCGATGGATGTCTTCATTGCACTTCTTCCTGAATGGCGGCGCGTAGCGCGGCGTGATCGAGATCGACTCCCGTGAAAATCGACCAGGCATCGACACCCTGACCTAAAAAAAGCTCGTAGCCAGAAATCACCGTCAATCCGGCACGTTTGGCATCTTGCAGGAACTCCGTTTCAACGGGGGTATAGACCGCATCGAAGGCCCAATGCGCCCCATGCATTGCGTCGAAGGGCAGCGGGGTGCCGCCGATACCAACCATGCCGAGGGGTGTGCAGTTGATGATCCCGGCCACACCCT
>Ga0213868_10000855_pt1 | contig 29697 bp, 26 predicted proteins | sample PICome_9_FD_160087 | JGI IMG/M metagenome (GOLD analysis project Ga0213868, IMG submission 160087) | Coastal seawater microbial communities near Pivers Island, North Carolina, United States - PICO127 | ecosystem: Environmental > Aquatic > Marine > Coastal | place: USA: North Carolina... | reverse complement strand
AAAGAAAAAAAAAGAAGAAAAAGAAAAGGAAGAAAAAAAAAAAGAGAGGAGAAGAAAAAGAAAGAGAGAGAGAGAGAGAGAGAGAGAGAGAGAGAGAGAGAGAGAGAGAGAGTCAAGCGAAATTAGCTCGCTAGCCGGCCGAGAGCAAGCCTCCAGCCTCCAGCTCGTCGCTCGTCGTTTACCTGTCCACAAGGTAGATTTTTAATAGAGTCATCTACCTAGTGCCTGTCCAGTGGTGCTAAGTTCTTATTCATTTTTCAATTATCAACGCCCTCTCTAAAACGAAAGTATGACATCACACCACGACTATTCTAGGTTAATCGACTTTGCATTCATGTCCCTTGATGCTTTGTTTACCACACTCTACCTACCCAACTGGCGAGATTATGCCCCCCTCCCCAAAGAAATGTTGGAACGTAACATGCCCAGTATGCCAATCAGTTCACAGTTTCCTACTTTGGTGTCATATGCTGACTTTGCATCTTCACCAGACAGAGCAGTTGGCTTCAAGTCCATGATGGATTTTGCCCTCACTCCAACAACGTCTCTCGGCTCAGTGACATCTAGAGATGGTACTATTGCTCTACTCATTCTAGTATTGCTCTTGCGGCAACTCAAGGCATTTCTTATTCCGCGATTCTGTAACATTGGAAGGCATATGGGTCGGAAGACTCATGGCGAAGAATGGGAAGTGCATAACGAAGAACGAATTGTTAAGTTTGGAGAATATGTCTTTCGTCTCGCCTACCATTTTTCAGCTTCAGTTTTTGCAGTCTATTTCTTCTTGCGCCAACCATGGTGGGATTATACGACGGGCGGAGCTAGATTGGTATTTGAAAATTATCCTAGGCACGAAATAGATGTACCAACTACTTGGTATTATCTTTTCCAGGCGGCTTATAACGTGGAAGCGATGATGAGTCTCATTGAACTCAGCTTCAAATTTCAACTTCGAAGTCCGCTTGACATAAAAACAAAGTCCATACAATTTCCAATCCAAGTATCATGGAGTTCTACCGTTCGGGGTGACTTCACCGAAATGTTCGTCCATCATATTATTACCAACTTACTTGTGATTGGATCGTCACATATGAGATTTACTCGTATTGGCTGCATGGTCTTCTTAGTTCATGATATTAGCGACATACCTGTTGATCTATCAAAGTTAGCAAACTTTCTCAAATGGAAAATCACATCAGTACTCTGTTTCATCAGTTTATTGATCATGTGGATTTGTGCTCGACTGATTGTTCTGCCTCTATACATAGTCAAGTCTGTATTCACAGAAAGTCATCGAGCTCTATCTTTTGAGGATGGAGGCGTCCATGAAAGACATTATAATGTTATGATTCCGGTATTTAAAATGTTGCTGGTTGGTATCACATCGTTGCATGTTTTCTGGTTTGCTATTTTGATGAGGATCTTTTTGAAGCTGCTTCTGAAAGGTGAGAGACATGACCTTTCAGAACATAAGCACGGCGAAGATCAGTCTTCTATTCCAGCTATTGGAAACATCAAAAAGAAAACTATGTAAATATAATAGGTAGCTTTGTTATATGAAAATATTTTGAACATTAATTGAGCAACGACGTGGAATGAGTCAGTCACTCGATGAGTCAAATGGGCATAAATCAGCGATACATAACTCGTACGAATTAACGTTCGATGGAACTGACGGCATTAGTAAGTGATTCGAGAGAATACTAGACTTCTGCATTTTTTTAAAAAAATAGATGATTTACCTGACGCTGTCTTGGAAATCCCCAAAGCATTTCCATGAAGATATAGTACCAATTCTTAAAAACTCCCTATTTAAAAATATTTACATGTGGCATGTTAAGGGAGTGTTTTTTTTCTACTTGGTTCGATGGTTGAATGGGTATCATGCTGAAATTGAAGAAATCAAACTTATAAAAGACGAAATACCGGCAATGAATCAATAGCTACTCATCTGGAAGAAATGTTTGCAAACGGTAAAGACTATTAGAAGCAAACTGTGGAACACCTACGTCGTCGTTCGATTTTCTGACCGATGAAAGTTCTTCAGTGAACATCTTGCTTAAATAAAAATGCCACTGTTTTTCTCTGATGTTACAAGGTATTTTCGAAGACGAGGAGGAACCATTTTATGTAACTCATGGGGTAATTCAATTTTTGTACCATGTTTACCGTTCTCCAATGCCTGTACGTATGCCTCAGCAAATGCTTCGGCATTTTTGTTGCGAATACCATTTTTCGTATCAGCTAAGGCCTCATTTTCTGATAAAGAATACAGCTTTGCAATCAGTTTTTCGATTTGATAAGAATCCTCATTAACAAAATGATTCTGGATCTTTTGGAACCAATTTTGGTCCGAATTCTCTCTATTTTCATCACTTCTATCATCCCAAATATCATGTTTTACACTTGAAGCCGTCTGCTGTATGACAAAGTCAGCTTTTAAATAGGTTAGAATGTTTGCGTCCCAACAAACGAAGAATCGATCGCCATCAAGATCGCCTTCAGCAATCAGTTCCGGAGTAGCCTTCATTTTGTCAGTCGGAAAGCCAAAAATTATCAAGCCAAAAGGCAAGGATGTTAAAAAACTGTAACTTTCATCCGACATGGAAGGGGGCTTAGTTGTCATAACATTTATCTTTTTACCGTCGCTTGCCCTGATACACGGAGAACGGGTGATGAATACAAAATCTGTCTTTAACAAAGAGTTGCTATCGTTGTTAAAACCAGTAAGGAAACAACTTTCAGCAGGGATTTCACCAGTTGGATCTGCAACACCCCTTACATAAGCATGTGATATTATCATATTCTTTCTCGAAGACTTGTCAAGATTATTTAAAGTTGCCGAGTTAGTATCCAATACGTCTTTAGGAACGCCCCATGCAAGAAGTAGCCGTGATATCATATCACCTAAACACTTCGGCCTAAATGACTTTGATGATTTCCCTCCATTGATGATGGATCCAATATCTAACGAAGTTTGGCTGGGATCTACTCCTGCTTGGCATATTGATAAATACGCATTCATGGATCGATCGGGATGTTTTGATGCAGGAACCTTCTTCATAGAACTTGGGAGGAGAACCCTCGGCCCATTTGTGTCCATTTTCTTCCGCATGAGCATCCCTTTATAGATTCCCATCGACGGAATCACAAGACGAACTTGTACACTGGTTGCTTGAGTAGCCGCTCTGGTAGGTCCCAGAATTTCAGTCAGGAATTTTTCACAAATAAAACCGCAACCTACATGCCCTTTATCCGGAATTTCAGAGAAACAAGAAGCTTCGTATATTTTGAAATACTCTCCATTGGAGAATTTGTACGCTGGACTCGATAGCAGCTGAATTCGGGCTACTTGCTTTCTTAGAGATAGACTCCCAAAATCACCAAGTTTGTCGAAGATATCAACGGGGGAAACAGGAGCAAGATTAATTCCTTTGGTTAGAAGATATGTTAACCTGAGAATATTGCTCTTTTGATATATTTGTCTACCTTCACTATGATGGACGAGTTTATGACACAGCAGTTCGTATGAATTTCCATCTTTCTCTTCAAACAATACTGGAATTTGATTTTTATCAAAAGTTCCTCCGCCAGTACGGATTTCCACAATTCGAGATCGGTTACCTAGATAGTGACGTAAAAAACAATTTTCTGGTTCGTAACTTGCATCGAATTTTCTTATGACTAGCTTTCCAAAATGCAAGCTACCCAAATTACTGTGACTGTCCGGGATACGGAAATCATCGGAAATAATTGGTCTGGCCTCTGTTCGAACGAAATCGTGTTTTATTATTCTGTCAACTCCGCTAATTGATATCTTAAATGTCTTATTGCACTTCTTTATCAGAGTACCACTTTGAGAGGCAAATTTTCCACGATGAATAAATACAGTATCTCCTACACTCATATTTTCGTTGTGACTTCTTGGAGAATTTACTTTGTCTTTTTCAATAGTAGTAGCTCCACTCGAAAAATTAGGGCTGTTGTCCATTTTTAAGCTTTTTTGAAACAGACAAGTGCGAATACTTTCTTTATTGCTTTCTTTCTCTAACTCAATATGCGCTTTCATATTCGTCAAACCGAAAATCACTCCCTTTCGTCCACGGTATTTCCCATCTACTACAAAAACCTTGGATCCATTATGGAAATCAGAACATTCATTCATTTGTTGACGAGAATCTTCGTTCGGTATGCATTTTCGTTCATGACAATTGATTGATTCCAATACCTGTAACTTATCTTGATTCAAGCGCAAAACCTTTTCACTTTCATTCAGACTGATAAGCGCTTGTTTCTTTGTCAAACGAGTTACAGTCCCAAACTGATTCACATAAGTACCATTGCAGACTTTAACATAGCTTCCTACACGAAGGAATCCACCACTAAAAGAGCTTCTCGGCTCATTAGCATCGCAAACTTTCGTTTCTGATTGCGACACAGATTCATATTCTTTGTTGTGGTTGCGTTGAGGACTGACACAAGGTTCTTCTTTAGAAGATTCCAAGTTTACATTTTGTATCTTATCGTGTTCTTCACTGGATGAATGCTGTTTTGGATAACAAATTCTAGTAGTTTGTAAGTCTTCAGTCAGTTCATCTTCAGTTTTGATGCATTTGCCACCTTCGGAACATTCTTTTTCAATTGCAGTGTTGATACATTTGCTACCTTGAGCAAAATCTTTTTCAATTGAAGGAATTAAATTTCGACGTAAAGAGGACTTCTTCAAGCTGAAGTTCGAGAGGAAGCTTCTGACAATGCTCCTTCTTTTGAACTTGTTATCTCGAAATACCTTATTCCTCGCCATATAATCGAGCTCTCTACATGAATTAATTCACTGTGCGTTTCTATTCAGTTCACAGTTTGACATCTCACATGGAACATGGAACTATTAGTAGACAGGAAGTAGGAACTCGCTGAACGCTGAAAGTCCAGTCTCCAGTCGGAGACGGATAATCCTCTCGTTTTTCTTTTTCCTCGTTTTCTGTGATCTGACTTGAACAATAAAATTAGACTACTCTACTTACTTCGTGATACAATTAAATCCATTCCATTCAGCATTAAAAGATAGCACCCCACGTTTAAATCGCATCTAGATACACCACCAGCGGGGAATCCACGTTTTCTTTTTCACAAAAAGTCATAATGTTCTCTAATTTCTGCATTCGCTCGTCTTTAGTAATAACCATTCTAACGCTTTCGGTGACTTCCATTGAATCATTTGCAAACGATTTTTATTCAAATGGTGGCGTGCGTAGAAATAGTAACAATTTTATTATCGGTAATACACGAACTTTGCGATACCAACTACATGCAGCATCGTCAGATGAACTCAGGGATTCCAAAAGTAAAAATGAACCAACAGATGCATCAGAAGAAGAATCAAAGGCAAGCCTAATTAATGATTTTAAGAAAAAGAAAAAGGAAGATTCTGCCAATGCAGCTACAATCAAGTCAACTATCACATCATTACCATCCAAAGAAAATCTGCACGATAGATCATCTGGAACGCATGCATTAGGCACAAGATTATCGCGAGCCATAGCTAAGGCAACAGCTACAAAACATATCAAAGATCACAACACAAACGCATCTAAACAAAAATTATCATACACAACCTCATCGGTTCCAAATAAACAAACGACTGATGTGAAAAGTCTGACTCAACTGACTCAAATGATTGACTCTCAACTGTATGAAAATAGACTCAGAGGAAGCTTCCGCTCATATCATCCTAAACTGGATGGACTTGTTCAAAATGCCAGGGATAGTATGGTCTCGCTCCTTGGATTTAATGAAGCCAAGGGAGACTGGAAAATGCATTCATCTCCAAAAACATATAATGTGGCGATAGTTTTGGGGAAAAATCTGGTAAGAGACCAAGTTACAGTTGAATATGCTAGCAGAATACGGGCACTTGTGCGATTGTTTAAGGAGGAATCTGAATTCCGACCAAGTTTAGTTTGCTTTTGTGGTGGTATTTATGGAAACAGGAATCGCGTCTCAAATGCTGATGCAGGATATATATTTTTTCGTCACATGTGCGAAGCACAAAACATTGATCTGACTGGTGTCGAGATATTTATTGACAATAGATCACAATCTGATACTGAGGCTGTGAAGTTTGTGACAGAAAAAGTGAGGAATGATTACATACCTGATTGGCTAGAGGCATCGCTGAACCAAACAGACTTAATGCACAAACAAATCGATTTGCATTTTACCTTAATTTCGACCGAATATCATTTGTGTAATATCAACGATGTACATCATCGTTCGCCAAGACAAAGTCCTTTTGCAGCGATTGAGAGTTTAGGTGGGGAGTCTGCGGAGGACCGTGTCATCAGACAGACTCCCATAGGTCGATCAAGTACCAAACAAGGAACATTTGACTTCCTTAATTACTACGAAGATTACGTTAACAGCAACAACGGCGTTAATATTAAAAGCCCTGAAATGAACAATAGCAGCTACAAACCAAAACCAGAAAGTAGAGGAATTGTAAAATCATCATGGAGTTTCCATTATGCTACGTACCCTTACATTTACGCCGAAAATGATTCTACTGCATTTCTTGGTAAATGCTATCTTTTGGGACAAGAGCTCACGCCTTTATTGGTTAATATGAAGGGTGTTGTGGAACAGGTGAGTTGATTTTGATTTCGTTGGACTTTCGTTTTCTTGCATTCAATCTAATTCAAGACAATTTGTTGGAATACAGAAGGAATTCTTTCAAAGAGATAACTATCTGATGCTTGCGTCCATTCGAAGATCTCTTGTCGAAGCTATAGAAGAACTGCATAGACCTAGTCGTTCTCGAAAGCGAACACTCAACAATGAGTTGCGAAGGATGAAAGACCCCAATGGAAATGAAATTGATGTTATAAAAGTCCTGGAGGGGGCATTACTGTCGCTTGGCAGATGCCTTGACGTCGTTAAACCAGCAGGAATGCATTTGGGCAGTGTGTCAAAAGAAGACTGGAAGAGGGCACTGAAGGCACTTCAGTATAGCATGAATGAAATATTAGAATATTGCGATCCTGATCGTCCTTTGTTTCCGCAAGAGTGGGGCAAGATCGTAGAGAGATGAAAACTGCCAGTAATTATACCAGAAAGGGTACAAAAGATATACTGACACGAGATTATTTCAAAATTATTTCCACAATCGATTTCACTGCAAAAGCAAAAATGTATGTACATCTTCAACCAGGTCAAGAAACTTTTTTGATATTTAAATTACGATTGGAAAAATGCACTAGGGATGACATCATGTATGAAAGTTGGAATAACATATTTGAGAAGGAGATACGATGGATAGATATTTTACATTTTGGTGCTCATGACATCGAAAACCACTCGGCAAAAAATCGTTGTACTGATAAATTAATAAATAATCCCAGGATAAGCAATGCCAGTATAAAAACCATCATTGGTAAGAATTCGTGTTGTTTTTCTTCTTTCTTGGTGAAACTTTTCTAAAGTTTTTGATTCATTCTCTTTAGTAAGCTTTGGAGCCGGATCTGAGCATTTTTACACACAGCAAGAGCAAACTAATAACCACTTTCGATATGAGATCGATGATCCTTGCGACACAGTAGACATAATATTTGAAGATTCTCCAAAACATGATTGCACTAAATCCCTTCTGAGACAGAATCTGGTGACTTTGAGATTTCATCGTGTCAGCAACATTGTAGAAATCGTTCCAATCAAAAGCCACATTTATCCGAAAAAATATGATCATGATGGCTGTGCGAATAATGAATTATATGTACTTTTTTATGATGAACGTATGATTCTCTATCGATTTTCTTTGGAATTGATGGGAGATATAGCGTCCTCAGATACTGCAGAAGAGTTGCTGGAGATGCAAATGATTAAAAGGTTTTGGATCCGCTTCGACCATCAGACCGAACGCTGTTTGACGATGATGGAACAGCGAATACGTTGTAATCAACCAGATATAAATGAAATGATTCAACTTGATATTCTCTCGGCACACGGATTTGAAGTTGATAGCATTCGTGTCTCTTTTCAAGTATCAACTTCATGTGGATGGAGAGCAATCTCGAACGATGTAGTCACTTGCGAGAGAAAATCGAAAGAAAAAACAGGCTGTTATAGACAAACAAAAATTGCAAAGTGCGCTCTTGAAAACGATCGTCATAAGTACATGGCGCTTGTAAGTTTACTCATTGGAATTGTCACCAGTCTTTGTGTTCTTGCATTCAAAATATATGTCGTAAGATTTTGTATCATTCTATTCGCAATTATCGTAATCCGGTATGAAGCTTCCAGGGAATACTTTGCAAATCCAAGAGGATGCCGGAATGAAACATTAAATGCATCCTTCACGCATTCCATTTCACTTCAGAAAATGCGGGGTGAATCAAGTTCCAGTATTCAAAAACTTCAAGTTTTTTTCATAGTGTCCACGTACTTAGAGGACATCGAATCAATCATTTCATTTGGAACATTGAATGCTTTCCCTGAAATGAGCGACTATGATCTTAATATTCCGACAATGAGGATCGTATCAGCCCCAGGAATGCCTGAATGGTGGTTAAGGCTTTACGAGTACTTTCTAGGTTCGCCACTCTCATATGTGAGAATTGTGCAGTTGTTACTAGAAGGGTCGAACATGATAACAACTCAAGCCTCCGGATCAATCAAGTTGAGATTTCGGCGCCATACATTCACTCATAGCACCAAAAAGTTGTAGATATTTAGATTAAATTTACAAATAGATAGCAGAGACAAGACTCAGCTGCCATATTCTTGAAGCAAACGATGCGAACATATTTCGTACTATATTGCAAGAAAAAGCTGATGACCAATAGCAGTATCATACAAAAAAACTTATGGTTGTCATGTCAGATCTCCTGTACATTTGAATTTAAACGGATCACCATGAACAATAACACAATACCGCATCAAACATTAATAATAGACATTTAATTTGTGGAGATTTATCACAAGGACATGTGATACGTGATAATATTCCCGTCATACACGCACACACTGAATTGGGGAGAGGTTAGGTCGTAGGAAATATCACCTGAGTAACCTGGTCTCAAGTGCCTCAATATACACCGGATCATTTACCCTCAATATGGAGACAAGTATGCAGGTATATTGATGGCGCTCGGAAGCTCGTTTGACTAATCGAGACATAATTCATGTGGAGGTCGAGTTCCATCCTGGACCATTTTCTCAATGTTGGACGAAGACATGTAGACTTCTTTCGATCAAATAATCGATCTATATTCATTGAATAATTTAGAATATAAATAATATATCGTCTCTATATTTTAGTTGTGTGTAGGAGTATTGATGACGCTTGGGAGCTTGCTTGCCTCACCGAGACATAATTCATGTCGAGGTCCAGGTCGAGTTCCATCCTGGACCATTTTCCCAATGTTGGATTAAGTATTACACGCTGCTTCCGTTCAAAGGATTCACATGCATACATTCAATACACTGAAGATCCTTTCTTCTCTATATAGGGACGAGTATGTAGGAGTATTGATGGCGCTTGGAAGCTCGCTTGACTCATCGAGACATCGTAATTCATGTCGATGTTGAGTTCCATCCTGGACCATTTTCCGGATGTTGGACGAAGTCATGTAGACCGATTTCGAATAAATTAACGATTTATGATTTTATCTAATTATCAGCACGTCGAATAAGGTTTCAAATAAGCACTTGTTGCCACCAATCAGAGTTTTTCCAGCCCATGATTTAAATTCAAATCATCACTTCTACCCAAGGAGTCAATTGTTGAGCTATTCACCAATAAGCAACCAAATTTGAAACAAATACTTCCCATACCAACATATATATGGGATATTAAATCATTGTATTGAAACAGTGAATAACATCTCTATTTTCACTTTTCCATATCATATAGCATGGGGGAGAATCTTTGATGTCATGGGGACGATTCATTTCAATATCAATCATAAATAAAGCTAATCATCAAAATCCTTTTTATATTATTCTCTGCTAGTGTTTATCGATTGATTGTGTCTTGAGAATTTAGATGCGATAGCCTACTTAGCTCAGTGTGTACGTATGTGCAGAAAATTCGGTATTCGGTATCGAGCCCCCCTAAATTTTTTCCTCATTATTCTCCGGTGTTCTCTCCGTTCTCCGTTCTCATTTATTTTTTTTATTTCTTTTTTCAAAAACAAGGACAGACAACCTACCCTTCAAATACTATCATCAATAGTTTCTAAATCACCACAACCAGATGTCTACTCCCTCGAAAACTTCTCTTGATTCATTCGATTTCGAAAATGATGCATTTCTATCAATTTTTGACGATGTTGATCAACCGATTGACGAAAATGAATCGACCATGCCTGTTGAAGAGCTTTTGTCTCTGCTTTCAAAATCGGTACAAGGCACTCCTAAATCCATGGATATTACGTCACAAACATTACCATCTCCTACTCCTTTACGAGATATTATGAATGTGAAGTCATCGAATATGCACAATTCGTCTTTTACTACCGTAGATCAAACAGAATCCGGGCTTGTTGTTCCCATTTCAAATTCTCCAAGGAAAATTAGTAGCATTTCCACTGAATCCGGAAGATCCATCAAATTCTCAGATAATACAAGCATTAAGTCAGATCGAGTGGAAGTTTCAGGTGCCTCTGCGGCTGTCAGTAATGATAACGTGGGTGATTCGACAAAATCTTCGAGTGCTACTAATTACGTAACCAAATCAAAACCAGATGATGGTAAGGTCACACTGAACATTGATCAAATCAACTACCTACATTCAAATTGGATTCTAACATTTTTTCATGTTACAGTTTTGGCAGTTCGTGGAGTTGGGCAATCAAAAAATCCAGGCAATCTCCGATTCCGCGAATTGGTCGCAGAGCGCAAGTCCTTGTATGATAGGAATTCTGATCCTGATTACAGAAGACAACTCGGTGAAGAAATTGTGGAATCTATCAAGCCAGGAAGGTTTCTGAAAAAAGATGATAGTTCTCAACGTTTCTTTAGAATTATGGACCACGAAGCAGCAGTGACCAAGGCAATGTTTGCGATCAGAGACATGAAACCTTGTCCAAAAGGCAGGGCCATTACTACATCTACTTCCTCTCTCGGAAATCGCAAGAGAAAGACTGTATTTGGTGTTGGCGTTGATGGATCTTTCTCCAAAACCTTGCGCACTTCTACCTCTCGGATGAACTCATCATCACCCTCTATAACAAGCCCTAACGCCTTGACTGACATGGAAGTTGATAAAATCCGAGAGATGCTTCAAGACTCTATTGTGGGCATTAAGCGATCTAGAACGTTGAATAGGAAGCCTTCCCGTTTTCATCAGATCTTTGCTCGTATAGAATCCGTGGCAAGCAAGGTAGAGAGTGACAACCCTCTTCAGACAAGATTTGACCTCTTGACTAGGGTCCAATCTAGCATGAAAAACGGAATGTCATTTCATCAATTTTTTGATGCTCTTTCAACCCAGATTGAATAATTTGACGCCTCTGTTGTTTTTTTGTTTCAATTAGATAGATTACAGTGTAATGAAGTATCTCTACAAGAGAAGGTACAATATAATGAACAGTTGTAGTTTTACCGAATCATTTTAACTGTTAGTACACTCAAGAAACTTCTCTAGGATCAATATAAATCTTTTGAAATACTGCTTGAATCGAGATACATGTGACAAAATATACACATACTTATAAAATGGAAGACTGATTCGGAAGAGTAAGTGGAAGTATTTATTTGGAGTATGCGCCAACGAATTCGACGGCTCCTGTCTTGACGTTGATTCTTGTTTTCTTGATTTGTCTAAGTTGTTTCTTGTTCATAGCCTTCAGTTTCAAGTCAGCATTCTTTCCCAGTGTCTGGGCACTTCTACTAGCGACTCTAAATTCATTCTCTTGTCGCCGACGTTCATTCTCTAATCTTCTTTCTTTCCTCTCGACAATTGCCTGTCTTTTCTCTTCTTTCATTTGATTCTCCCTCTCAAGAATCAATCGCCTCGCTTCTCTCTCTTTCATTTTAGTTTCCCATGATTTGGAGCAATTATTCTGCACTGTTTTAGTAACTAAAGAACTTGCGCGTTTTTGAGGCCGAAGTTTCCACGATCGTCCAGATACATTTCTACCTTTTATTGCTTTGTCCTTTAATATATCGCCTGCAATTACTTGATTTGTCTGTTCTGGTTGACTCATTTCTCAGATGTATATTAGATTGATACTTTGGTGCTCAGTACAAGAAGTAAAATTGAATTCTGTTTTTCTTTCTATGAGTACTTACTATTTGCTTTTGAGTGGCCCAAATGGCTCCGTCTGATGTTGACCCTGACCATCTCGGGTCGGTAGATTTTTCAACGCCTCTCTAAACCTAAACCTCTTTCAAAAAAGCGAGAAGCGAAACTCGACACAGGACAATACACAATACACAAGCAAAACTGAAGAATTTACGATCTATCTATCACAAGCAATTTTAACGAGAAAAAATGCCTCAGGAACTTACCGAAGAAGAAAAGATAGACCTCAGGGTAGCATTTGACATGTTTGATACAGATGGAGGTGGTGAGTAAACTTAATTTTCCGTTCAGTGTTTTAGACAGAAACACGTGGGCTAATATTTTGTTCTTCATACCCGTTGATACCGGACGCGTATTCATGAAAATTCTTCGAACTGATTCAAAGGAACGATCGATCACGAAGAATTGAAAGCAGTCATGTTAAGATTTGGTCAGAGACTTACGGATGCAGAGGTCAGAGACATGATTCGAAGCGTTGATATCGATAACAACAATGAGATTGATTTTGATGAATTTCTCACTCTCATGAAATCAAGAATCTCACGCGACCCCGATTATGAGTTGAGATTGGCATTTGATATGATTGACACCGATTCTAGTGGCACAATCAGTATGGCTGAGCTTAGAGGGCTTATGAAGAAATGCAATCAAATGCTCAGCGATGAAGAGATCAATGCCATAATGTCAGAGTTTGATGTTGATGGTAATGGAGAGCTTGACTTCGATGAGTTCAAGCAGCTCATGGTGAGTAATATCTTCATTTCTATATGACTTTTGTTGTCATGTATCGTATCTGTATTACACTGGTCTGACGCATTTTATCAATGCTATTTCAACGAGAACAGTCATTTTAATAAACTCTCTTTCGATTTCTTGAATTATTGTCTGCCATTTCTCATCTGAATAGAGATCAGATTTATTGACCAACATGAAATTTCCTCATTACAACTGCATTATTGGTAGTGTTCATGTTATTATCTTATAAATATATTAAAACCGGTCTGATGAACAACGAATCCACGTTAAAACCGGTCTGATGAACAACGAATGAATCCAGGAATTGAAATCAATTTTTTTAAAATAATTCATCTTCTTCCATGAAACCAGACTTTGTCATCTTCATGCATGGCAACCATGGAATTTGAACAAAAATTACTCGCCCAAGTATCTCCGCACCCTCTGGAAGATCTTTCTTTGTCGGAAATCCTCCAATTCTAATGCCCTGACCAGGAACGTCAATCACAAGAAATTTACGTTCAGCAAAACCATTCAAAAATCTATCAACCACAACAAGTATATCAACAGGCTCTTTAAGTTCATCAGGTAGAGGAATGCCTAGCTCAAAATGATCTGCAATTATAACGATCGGATCCTCTGCGAGTGATACAACTGGTCCACCAGGAACTGCTACTGTGCCCATTTGAGGACCGTCAGGGTCGGAAAAATCATATGACCATTGACCTTCCTCTGCCGCTGGCTCAGAAGAAACTGACATGATATCTTCTTTTGAGAGACCAGGGTACATACCAGCAATCTGTACAGAAAATTGAATAATTTGGTGTTAGATATCATATGTTGTTCATGACCAGTTAGCGTCATCACTAACCTGAAGAATTCTCGGAGCACGATATTGTTGATCTAGCTGTTCAAGAGGTAGAAAGCAAGCGTCTTGACCATGCAACCTGCCATTAGACAGATTTGAAGTTGAACTTTGAAGGTAGAACTGTCTCGAACCCTTGGGTGATGCAATCCATGCCTGTACCGCGGAAACCAGTAGCAGCCTAAAAATGATTGCAGCTGCTTTCATCTCAAAACTTGTTAATTGTTTTTGGTCTATTATTAGTAGCTCTCAAATGAAAGCAAACGTCAGACACAGATATTGTTGTCAGTCTTCTGATGTTTTCTTGTGTGTGGTTCTAGCTAGCCTCCTTGTGGCTCTGTGAAGCTCTGATTTTGACAACTCTAAAAACTATTTCAAAAAGTAACTAGTATTTGAAGACATTTTCAAGAGAGAGTAAAGAGTAAAGGAAACACCACTAAAAACTAAAAACCAACATAAACAACACCGGAATCTTAGCTCAAACGTGTTTCAAGATATAAAATTGTATAATTTTATTTCTTAGAATATGACATCCCTTCGACAATACGCCGCATCTGCAGGCGAACTAGTATTCTTTGGAACTAAAAGTTACAACACACTCGCATCTAAAAGGATGATACGGAAAGTACTGAAATATCAATACCTATCAACAAACCCAGAAAAAGGATCGATGCATTTGAAATCAGAAGAATGTAGCTCTACAAATGATACGAAGATCACAACGATGGAATACGCAAAAACGGTATCCGAGCTATCTAAAATGAGACTCAGCGCTCTTGTTGTAAGCACAACATCATTTGGATACTTGGCGGCAGCTGTGCCAATGAATTATACAACATTTCTTGCCGCTTCTTTGGGCACTGCGTTATGCTCTTCTTCAGCCTCAACTTTGAATCAGATATTTGAACATGACCGTGACAAGCGGATGAAGCGCACTGCTCAACGTCCACTCGTTACAAAAAGAGTAATCGGGATTCCTGGCGCTTATTTTCTCGCAGCAACGACTGGTATCTCCGGAGGTTTAAGCTTATATATGTTCACAGATCCTGTTACTACTGCACTTGGCGTTGGAAATATAGGCTTATACGCTGGTGCATATACGTATTTGAAACCAAGATCAGAGTGGAATACTTGGATGGGTGCCTTAGTTGGGGCAGTTCCTCCTGTGATGGGGTATACAGCTGCCAACAATGGATTAGGACTATTTGATCTTGAAGCAGCTATTATTGGTGGAACACTATTTTTGTGGCAGTTCCCACATTTCTTTGCACTGTCGTGGATGCATCGTAAAGACTATGCTAGAGGTGGGTTTCAAATGATTGCAGTTAATGATACTCCTAGAGGATGCATGACTACGGATCTGATCACTAAATATACATATGCTCTGAGTGCAATGCCACTTATATCATCATTCTCTGGCATCACTAGCTCTATGTTTGCATTAGAAGGTTTTGTTTTGAACGGATATGCTATATATGTCGCGAGGCAGTTTAGCGAAGATCGGTCGAATGCAAGCGCACGGAAAGTATTTCTTACGAGTCTATGGTATCTTCCATGCTGGATGATTCTTTTCTTATTGCATTCTAAAAAGTGGAGAGATGGTTTAGAGGACCAAGATACTGATGTCGGAAATGAAGAGCCAATACTATTGTTAAAAAAGCGCGCAGAAGCGATCAGAGGCAAAGGCAGAGAGATGTGCCCCCATGAAGTTCTAGTCTTTGGCAAAGACGAATCAGGACATTTACAGGGACATTCCAATACCAATAATTCAACTGAATGTCCTGTTATGATTACTACTAACAAAAAGATCTTAGACGACGACGGTGCTAGATCTAGTGATACTATCAAATTAAAATCTGAATAATTATTCATCAACCAAATTCAAACATAAGCATCTCAGAAGTAAAACCCAACATCAATCAGAAGTCGCTCCCTCTCTTTTGTCATTTGCGATGGTTTTCCTTCATGTAATTTCTTCCGTTGATTTTTTTGTGCAACTAACCACTTGTGTAGTTCAGCATTGATCTTTTTACTCACTCTTGTGGTGTTGTACAATTCTTTATGTTCACATAGTTCCTGGTACATCATGTTCCAAGTAGCAGATTTCAAGTCCCATATAAAACCCAAATCATTCAAAGCTGCTATTCTTGCAGGCTTTAGCTGATTCGATGGCTTTCCTAGAATGTAATTGTTGTAATACACCCTTTGATTGCCAACCCACCTTGAAAGTTGCTTCAGCTTCAATTCCTTTTCAGTCAACCCAGAACGTATCTTGACCGATCTATCTTGACCAACGTTGCAATGTCCATATTGGGCCTTGAATTCAACGAGGTTTGCGTACATAACATTCCATTGTCCGGGCATTGAAATTTCAATACGGAACTGTTTTTTCCTTGCGACATTCAGATTTTCTGTCGCTTTCATTCTTACTTCTAAAGCATTTTCGTGCTCAAGTCTAGCATTTTCAAGATATCGATATGTTTCATTAGCGTATTGATTGGCGAGTCGTTGATCATGCTCACGTGCTGATACTTCTATTTTGGCAGCCTCGTATTGTTGTTGGATGAGAGTTTCACGTTCCTCATCCAACGTTTTTTGTTCCATTGTAACATATCTTGGCATGACGGTTTCTTCATCACCATTGAAAATTACACATTCGACTGGATCGGACATAATACAACGTAATAACTACTCTCTCTTGAGCTAACGCTTTTCTGGTGTGGTGATGGGTGATGGAATGGGTGATGTGATGGGTAAAGATGCAAGAGGCAAGATGCAAGAGGCAAGAGAGAGGAGAGAGGAGAAGAGAGAAGTATGGTACTAACCTTATCGATTAGAATGAAAACGCACGAACATGTTTTTGAGTGAAAAAGCCAGAGGACGAAACTCCGACGGGGAAAAAGTAACAAATAACATAACCTCTAACGATTGATTCATATGTCACAGTTATTCACTTCATTTTACCAGATATTCATTGCATAAAATTACTAACCATGATTCATACCAAGGGTTTGGGTCGACTCTCTGTTGGGAGGGCTATTCAGAAGAATCGATTCTGCTGTTTCTTGAGACACCCCAAACACGGGGAGAGGTCAACGTTACACTCAAACGTCGTGACTTTTCGACCGTCACTTTGTCGTTCGTACACGATTGTTAGCACCTCAAAATCCTTGTCAACTGATATCTGTAGGAATGGTGACTTGTTAGTGGATGAAGATGAGTTACTTGCAACTGCATTCAATGAGGCGGCCGAGATTCTTGCACTTGCAAAACGAAAAGAATCGTTTTCTGATGATACAAAGAATTCAAGTTCGTCGACGAGATCCCATAGTACCTCAGATTCCAAAAGACATCGAAATTTATCTGATCGCGCTCAATCGATCGAATCAATGCTAGATATTAGTGATGAAGCTAACGCGGTTGAAGGATTACTACGTCTAACGTCCCATCCACAATTCTCCTCGGCACTTTCTAAATATCGTGAATTGAAAGGTATATTGAGCGCACAGAATGACGTTGTGATATCTTTACATCACGCATTTATATCAGTTGTGCACTGGCTATGTAACACATTGTCATTGCATACATCACCGAATATACAAGACAAAGGGAACTTCTATGCCACTTCTCTTGGACCATCCAAAGAATCTATATTATTGACACACATTTTACATCTGACGGAACGAAGTCGTGAACTGAATCTTCCCTTGAGTATTCCACAATATCAGTCGGTATGCGCCATGATTGCAAAACATTCATCTTCTCCTGATATTGCACCGTTATTACTAGATTTATCACGAAAAGTACAAGACATTTATGGGGAACAAGATTCTGATGGGATTGGTCCTATTCAGCCACATTTCTTCACACAAGCCTTAAAAGAACTTCTGAAACGAGATCGAATAGCAGACATGGTTGAATTAATTCAAGGTATGAATGATCAATACAATTTCTCTGTGGATCTACAAACGGGTGTGGAGTTGTTGTCGTTGCTTAAAATCAAAGTTGACGATTGCATGAGCGGTTCTATGCCGACAAACTTTGAAGAGTCAGATGCCATGGAATTAACTCTGATGCTGCAACAGCCAGTCATGGATGAACTTTCAATCAAAAAGCAAAAATGGGAGGAGTACAATCGAACTCTTGATGTAGCATTCGGTCATCTTTTGATTGAAGAAGATGATGACGAGGAGGAAGAGGATTTTGACAACGACGATGACGACGATGAAGAAGAAGAGGAAGTCTTGGATGATGAATTCTTTAGCGAAAAAGATGAGGTAAAACCATATCCTCCATCCGATCATAAAAGCAAATACGAAAAAATGCACCAGAGTATGGTATCAGAAATGATATATTTACGCGACGATGCATCTTGGGAAATACCTGATATCACGTCCCAGCTGAGAGAATGGAACCCAGACAAAGAGCTTTTCTTTACAAAGGACTTCGAAGAAGACTTACTTGAACAAATAATTGATGAGGAAGATGACGAATATGAAGAAGGTACACATGGCGAAGGAACCGACGATGGCAGCATTGATAAATAGTCGTTTCAACATTCAAAATAACAATATGTAACATATATTTTTAATGTTAAAAAAATATATAAAAAATCATCTTAAATTTCATAGAATGGGAAGAACTTGAGGACCATTGTGATATGGTGAACCCTCGGGTGCACTTTCGTGTAAGACCCTTTGACTCTTCCTTATCTGTTCCGCTTTAGCCATATCTCGCATATTACTATACAACAAATGATTCCAGTGGTCATAAATATTCGAGATTTGCTCATTTCGACGACCATGTCCAATACGTCCCCCGTGAGGATTTGAAGGAGTCATGAAAGAAACGTCTAGAATGTTTAAACGTGGCAGATCGGAATTTGTCGGGTCATACCCAACAATATCCATTTGTTTTGTGCGTCTGCGACATTCATCAACTTCCTTGATCATATAATTATTCACATGCTGAATTTCATCCGGTATCATTTCACTATTTGATTTCTCAGTCATTCTTCGCGAGTTTTTGCCTGTTTCGACTGATGTTCGAATTATAAATCATCACTGTTCGCATAGTTCGTAAGTCCTGCTGCAAAGTCATTAAAGTTTTGAAGGAAATTTGTCAAGTCCTGATTCGGACTCTGACCAGCAAATATAAATTGGCGACCCGGTTGAGGAGCCTGTACCATCGGCTGCATAGGCATTGAACCTGGATTTACGTATGGGGGCACTGGGCCTTGATAGTTGCCCATACCGGTATATGCTCCCCATTGGTATTGTTGCTGGAAAGGAACACTGCTGCATACTTGTTGATACATCGGAGCAACAGCACCAGATGTTCTACCTCCGTATCCACCATAGCCACCCCACCCACCGCCAGAATATCCCCCGTTTCCATATGGATAAGTAAACCAATTTTGGTTTTGCCAACTTTGATTTGTGTTTGCACTGTTGTAGTAGCTTCGGCCATTGTTGGCATTATAATAAGAAGTTGAGGTTGTATTATCAACAACATAAGTAATGTAATTATTGATAACAGGTGCCACAGAATCGTATCTTTGTTCAAGACCAGGATCATTGCTATATACTTGAACTTCGATTGTGTGTACGAGATTTTCGTTTGTAGTGAAGAATATGTCAAACGAAATCGATTCAAGAGGACAGTGCACGGTCTTACGGTACCGGTGAAGTTCCTGACCGTCAATTAGCTCGTATTGACCCAAGTCGGTTGCATCGATACCAATAAGGGTCCAGACGCTACGAACTTGCTCTTCAGTATACGCATCGCCAACAAATTGAATCATACTTAGTCCTAAAGTTTGTACAACCGCACAAAGTCCATTTATATTCAGCATATCTAAGGCACAATCAGGGTCTAATTCAGTCCAGCCACTCGAACGATCGAGTAAAGTGTCACTACCATACCTATCTTCACGCGTACTGGAATCAATATTGGAGCTACCTCGAAGATTAGGATTTTGATTCAACGAGCATGGTAGTCGAAGTCTAAATCCCAAGATCCGAGTCGCCCCCGAAGCTCAATGCATCTATATCGGTAATCAGTGCTCGACATACTAAAACCATTCGGATTGAGATTGATGCCATCGCTATTTGAAAAGCGAGCCAATGGTTCCTTGCTCTTATCTTCGGCTTCGGTGATAATTTCAAGGTCATCACTCTTTCAGAGAACCAGCTCAGCATTGATCAGGAAGAGGCATCAATATCTCACCAGTACATCGGATTCAATCCGAATGAACTTATGACACCACCTGCTAAATCTAGTATTTTACGAGGCGAATCCGCTCCCATTGTTCATTCGACATCATTAACTTTGACGATTCCATCTTCTTCGAATAATCAAGTTGTAACCGCGGGATATGCATCGCTGGGCAAATAATCTGGAAATCCATTACAAACATCATTGAATAGAGTATTTGGCGACGAGCGCTCTGCTATTTCAGAGACTAAGCAAATTGAGCACACAATAGTCTCGGATACTCCTTTTTTCGGCAATCAGTAGCAAGACGTATATATATCACAATTCATTTTCAAGCGCCCTTTTGTCTCTTGGCATCTTCTAAATCACTAAAATGTTTTTCCAATTTTTCTGTTAATTTCTTCATCAAAATATATTGTTCGTCTAGTTTCGACTCAAGCTTTGTTTGTGTATTCCGATCGTTGCCGCTATTGAGGATCGATGGATGCACTTTACTCACATCGATTCTCATGTACCTTGGGTTGTAACTTCCTGTGACGAATCTAGTTTGATCATCTATAGGTTCATCAGCTATATAGTTCAGAACAGACTCTATATCATTTTGATCACTTGATTCAACTAAACTTTGAATGCACGAATGCGATTGTACATCATTTTCACTTCCTGTTTTCAACCTTGTACTACGCCGAGCGATATCTTCAATTAGTTGAGAAACTTCATCAGGATGGGAATACGAAAATGAGGTCCTTCTGGATGAAGACGAACTTTCACTATTCCTTTGAGTACCGCTGATGGTGTTACCATCAAAAGAGAAAGCCTGCTTTGAGTTTTTCTCTAATCTAAATCTCATCCTTCGCTCGAGACCGAGCTTCATATTTCTTTCAACGGCAGAAACTGCAGCATCCATATCACTAAGAGATACTTGAAAGTCTATTTCATCACTTCCAGCTTTGGACATCGATCTCTCTAGCTGACGAGCAACTACCAGTTCATTTATCCGCCGAGCAAAATCTGGATTCTCTCTCAAGATAGTGTCAAATGTATGCTGATCTAATGTGTTGACTTCACAAACCGTCTTAGCTTGAACTGAGCAGGTCCTGCGAGTCTCCATTATAAGCGCGATCTCTCCGAAGAAAGAACCACTTTTAAGAAAAATCGAGGTAGCATTTAGTCTTTGCTCAAGAGGGAGATCGTCACGGAGCACTTCAACGACGCCTTTTGTTATTATGAACAATTCCTTACCAACATCACCTTTGTGAAGAATCATATCCTTAGGTAAAAATATTCGTGATCGAAGTGACAAACAGATTTGTCCCAAGAGAAGATCATCGATTTCCGAGAATATGGAAATATGTGAAACTACGTCTTTAAATAGATGCAAAGCCAGCTTTCGTTGTAAATCGGTTGACATTTGGTCATCGCTCAACAACGCTACTCGATCATCATATTGTTTTTGATGAATCCATACGTAGTCATAGAACGCTTTCACTTGCATTTGCAAATTATCGGGAATTTCGTAATATTCCATTTCATAATTAACACGATCCACTTTTCTTTGGAATGCTGCACTTCCTTGCTTTTTACCGAACACAAAGACATTTAATTCGCTCATGAGAAGAGCAACAAGAAATAGACCCGCAATCATGAACAATGTACTGATGTGGTATATCAAAGCCGCGTTCTGCTCCTTTCGTTTTACTAACAAGCTTAGTGTTGTAGAGGCACCAATTACATGAAAGTTGGACACGCCAAGCATCATCGCAGCGCTCAAGTGAAAACTTTCAGCATATATATTGCCTACTTCACTTTGAGCGCAAATCTCCGAAGACATATATTCACCAACACAAGGATTCAAAACGAGCATCCAAATGCATGCTCCAAAATGTAAGAATGTGAAAACAAGAACAATAACTTGAAATATATCGTAGACGCGCCTGTGCACTCTGAAGTACTTCATCATCCTTGAGATCCGAAGTAATTTTGGTATTTTGAAGTATTTAACGATCTTTAGCGACTTTCTCGAAGCTGATTCACCATTAATGAACTTCTCAAATGGAAATGTGCCCAAGAAATCAATCAAAAACCAACCCGTGAGGTAATTTCTTTGTGAATCCGAGAAAGAAATGAATTAGCACTCGAATAGACATAGCATTACAATAGCAAATCAAAGACTTACTTGGCAATTTTATTAGGATGCATCACTACAGTCCCATGAGAAATGAAACCGGTTCGAAAATTCAGCAATATATCGATCGCAAACCAAATATCGAGCATATTCATTACCGTCTTTTCCCAGGCGGACATAATGTACCAATCAAATCCAACCTGAAATGGTACAATAAATACACAATAAAGAACCCAACCTACAGTCAAAAAATCGAAGAATCGTCTAAAATTCCCATTAGGATGCAAAATTTGAACAAAGTAAAAGAATGGTATTTTTCCTTCAACAGAAACACCAGGAGCTTGGTCAATGCCATCAGTATAAAAGATTTGAATGGCTTTATTCGTTATATCGTTTCGATCATAGTATCGTCCCTTTCGTGATTCGTTCCATGGTACTTCTTGTGATTTATCACCAACCACAACCGTCGACCTTCTTCTCATGCAAGCTAAATTTTAACTTGACTTGATTGATTTATAGGTAAATATGACTTCTGTTTCCTTTGCCTTCGGTTTCTTGTTCAGGCAATGGAAATACCTCTAAAAGCTGACACCAGTCACAATAAAAATCAAATTTTGTTTTTTTGTTACACTTGCAACACTTATGAACCTAATCGAGCAATAAGTAATGAAGTCTCACGATGATGCATTAGATCAAAAAGTTAATGATCTTCGAGAAAGGATGCGTTTACTTCAAATGGACAGAAGGGCAAACGTTGAATTCATGGAAGCAAATAACGCTTCAACGTCATCAGAGATAAGAGCATTGAGGGATGAAAACAAGAAGCTGAGACTTAAACTTACACAGCTGCAAAAGAGATTAGTAATAGATCGAGGTGCTAAAGACGAGCTGGCAACTTGTCACAAAGAGTCAGTGCAACTTCGAACTGAATATGACTCTTTGAGAGTTACAACGACTAAGTATCAAAGACAACTCGAAAAGCTTAAGGACGATGCAAAGCTTTGCGAGCTTGAATCTCAAGCCCTTGACGAAGACAGTGGCCCGATTTCAAAAAGGATAAAGGGTATTGAAAACAAGTAAGTATGATAACAACAGTTTGAATCGATCGATTATTAGTCCTTATCCTTACCTTTTCTACTTAAAACATGCTTAGACTTGATAATGTGCTTTTAAAATATAACGAGGCTCAAAGTATTAGAAATACCTACGAGCATATTGTAAAACGACTGCGAGAAGAAAAACTAACCTTCAATAATCAACTCACAGCTCTTGAGAGAACTATCAACTCGAAAAATAGAGATTTCGATGAGTTAATGAAACTATCGGCAGATGCAAACCGCGCGCGTGAAGTTGCCCAATCTGAGCTTCTTCAAGCTAGGAATGCATTTGAAGATAGACAAACAAAGAGAGCGGCTGATATGAAGGAAAGAGAACAGGTAGTCAAAATCAGAAAGCAAATGCTAGAGAAACAAGAACGACGGGACGCCAAGAGGAAAGACGTATTGGACCATAAGGACAAGCTGAAACGCAATACTAATGAATTATTATCACACTCTGATGCCATGTTTCTCGACGAGAAATCGGTTAAATCACAAGAGAACAAACTTAACCTTTACGAGGAGACATTCAATAAGATAAAACATGTTACTGGAGTATCAAGCGTCGATGAAATTATTATGAAAATAAAGGATCAAAAGACGACGAAAGAAACTCTTGAGAGTCTAGTACAGCAGAACATTCTTCATATAGAAAAGCTAAAAGAAGAAGAAGATGCATTATCAAAAGATTTGGAACACAAAGAGACAATGTCAAACTCATCGACCATTAGTAAGAAAATAATGGACGAAGCAGAAGAATCACATGCTGTGACGTAAGTTCCTTTTATTGTATGTTGTCTTTAATGTCATACACCACTCATGAATCTCAACATCCGTCTATAGGCTGAGTAATTTCGATAAAGCTAAAAACAAGTATGAGCGGATATCCGCAATACTCATGAATGCAAAATCTGGAGTGAAGCATTTGCAAGAACGAATAGAAAAATTAACCATGAGCCTTTCTATTGAGATGGATACATTTGAAGAAGGTGACCTAGGAACTGCAATATGGTCAACAGGAAATGTCTTAGTGGAGCTCACTGCAAGGATTAGAGAAGCAGAAATGAATAGACTCCATGATATCGATATTGAAGAGGTCGACATTCACATGAATGAGGGTGAAATCTCCTCTCCTATGCCATTTAATCAGAGAATAGTATTGCCATCGGCAAGGGGTGGTTATTCTGACGATGAAAACAGTCTGGACACTTTCGCAGATGCCGAAGATGATGAGTGGAGTCGGGAAAAAGTGAAGAAGTCATCATCGTACATTCTACGGATTGAAAAGAAAAAACAAGCAAAGGAAGCTCCTCGATCAGGGCAGTGAATTACTTATGGTCTTGATAATGTCATGTATTTATTAAGTACTTCTATGTAAATCTGTTCATCTGTGCATTTCACATTTTTCTCCAATCTAATTGGATCTATCATACAATTAGTTCCTGAAATCCTGAACGTGGATGATTGTTTTTCAGTCAAACTCTGAGATACCATGGTAGGTATACATCTCTTCAGATGTTGACGTCATTCCTTCAAAGCCATCGAAAAGCGATTGCGATGAAATTAGCCCACGTAAATGGATGTACCAGTCAGCCAATCCTTCAATAGTGATGTACACTAAGTCAGGATTGTATTTTACCTTCGTCATCCACCTCCAACACAAGGAGTATTCCCATTGCTTTGAAGACTCCTTACAGTTCGTATATTAGAACCTCTTGTTCGATTCGGTTGATACACATTGTTCGTATTCCATGTACTCGTATTTCGATTCGCCTTTATGAAAACAGGTTTCACCAAATCGTCAGATATTTTCATCAGAACATATGACAAAAGCGACTAATGATCTTTACCATCTTACCGTAATTTGATGAGGATTACCAGTTATACTGGAAAAGAACAATCCCACGATATCGAATGCACCTTTAAAAATTCCGGCGAGAAAGCCGAAAAACGTAAACTTTTTCTTTTCTTGCAAACTTCCGTTTGATCCTATATAAACCATAATTTTCAAATATGAAAATGTATTAATTGTTCTTTCTTGGGCAACACAGAGAAGTGAACTGACTGTTTGTCCCCTTTGCCGTGTGTATCGTCTCTCGTCGTTCGTCGTGCATCGTGCTGTCAGCTGTCAGGTCGTTGTTACGATTTACCAATAATTCCTTTACGCTGAATTTATCTTGTTTTGTACTAAATCGATTTATTTTTACTATCGCTCAACGGATCCAGGATCCAGGACTCGAACATTGAACACGAACCGAACACAAAACTCCAACATCAAGATATTCTTCTCTATTTCAACCTAAACCATACTGTATTATGTTCAGCGACAGAGCAGAGAGCGCTATTCCCTCAGAGTTCCACATGATCTCTGGATGTGAGGTACGACTCATAGATTTTTCATATTTTGCACTTATTCACACTTCATTTTCCTAAATAAAACACCTCACAAATCTCTCCACAATCACCAGGATAAACAAACAAGTGCCGATGTGTCCAATGTAGGATCATTCCAGCTACCGAATCCAGCAGGGAGAGCAGGAGGAGCATGCACTTCTGCACTACTTCAAGTCCTGTACGCTGATAAACATAAGCCAAAGGATGATCTTTCGTTCAAGGATGTCCTTCTCAAAATGCGCGCAATTCTAAAAGCAAAGAATTTCGAACAGATTCCTCAACTATCATCCTCTCGGGCTATGGATATAGACACTAAGTTTGATATCAGTCCTGATGGATTCAATGGTGTCAAAAGGGCTGTCCTGATTGGGATCAACTACGTCGGACAGAATGGAGAGCTCTCTGGCTGTCACAACGATGTTTTGAATATGAAGGAATACATTATGGATGTCCACGGTTTTAAAGAACAGAACATAACTGTACTTATGGATGATGGCATTCATAAAGATCCAACTCGTAGTAATATTCTGGCTGCGTACAATCAGGTCGTGGCCATGTCACAAGCCGGTGATGTTGTATATTGTCATTACAGTGGCCACGGAGGAAAACTTCGCGATAACAACAATGATGAAGAGGATGGTTATGATGAAACACTCGTGCCTCTTGACTTTCAAAGTGCTGGGCAGATACGTGATGATGATCTTTTAGATACCCTCGTTGTAAGAATGCCAAAGGGAGTGTTCGTTACGGCAGTCATGGATTGCTGCCATTCAGGTACAGTATTTGATCTTCCTTACAATTTCAAGGCCGATGGACAGCAGCAATCCATGACTCAGAATGATGGATTTGACTTTGGACCATTCATAAGCATTTTGAGCCAAATCATGAGTAATCCTAATTTTATTCAACAAGCATCCCAAGTTGCAACTCGACTAGGGTGCTGCAGTATTTCTTAAAAAAAGCACTAAATATATTCAGAAAATAACCAAAATTGGAATCCGAATAAAGATTACATGCATTTTAAAATCAGTAGAGATTAACGCATATTCTAGAGAGTTCAACATTTTTAATTTTACTATTCAACTAAATGCGTTTACTTGCCTCCCTTAGCCATGGCAGCAACTTCATCGGCAAACGAAGGTTCATCAGCCTTTTCAATTCCTTCTCCAACTTCAACTCTGAGGAAAGATGTGACAGTGCTCTTGTTCTCCTTCAAAATATCAGCAACAGATTTCTTGGGTTCCATTACAAATGGTTGCCCAGTAAGGGATACTTCCCCAGAAAACTTCTTCATACGTCCAGCAACCATCTTTTCGGCAATGTCAGCAGGTTTTCCTTCAGCCATGGCAATATCAATCTGGATCTTTCTCTCTTTCTCAATAACCTCCGCTGATACATCATCAGGAGAAAGGAACTGAGGAGAAGATGCACATACGTGCATACAGATATTCTTAAGGGTATCTTCTCCCCCAGATCCAGCAACGGCAACACCAATCTTTCCTCCGTTGTGAATATAAGTCTTTACAACATCTCCCTCAATGTACGCAACACGACGGACATCAATGTTTTCTCCAATCTTGGCAACGAGAGCAACACGTTCATCTTCGAACTTGGCCTTAAGATCCTCAATAGTAGGATTTTCAGCACTGGCATAGTCAGCCACCTTGTTGGCAAAGTCAAGGAAGGAAGAATCTTTGGCAACGAAGTCAGTCTGACAATTGACCTCAACAAGTGCTGCTTTCCCACCGTTTTCCCTGACGATGACCTGTCCCTCAGCAGCAACCTTGGTAGACTTCTTAGCAGCCTTGAGTGCTCCGGACTTTCTCATGTTTTCAATGGCCTCTTCAATGTTTCCTTCAGTTTCCTGAAGAGCTTTCTTACAGTCCATCATTCCAGCCCCGGTCATTTCACGAAGCTCTTTGATGAGGGCCGTGGTAACCTCAGCATTAAGGGCGACACTGTTTGTGCGAAAGGCCATATTGGAGGAAGGAGCAAAAGCAGCAGCAGATGCGCATGCTAGGGAGAAGATGATGGCAGTGAATTTCATTCTAGAAATTTAATTTTCCAAATTGTTTAAGAGCTGTACCAAAGATTCTGTTACTCTAGCTAGAGAGAGAAGTGATGTGTTGGAAGGAAAGAAAACCACTGATGGTGGTCGTTCATTTGGTGCGAAGTAAATGCGTCATAGCCCCCTCGCGTCAGAAGCTTCCCAAGGCAACAGTGATAAATGAGCATAAGCCCCCACCACGTCAAGAACACGCAACACAACAAAATTTATGAAAAAAAAGAAGAGAAGAACGAAATCACGAGACGACACAAAACGAAAATAAGACAAACAACACACTTTTTACAAAACATTTGAGAAATAAAAAATCACATTCAAAGAATGAAATTTAGTACTCTCGTTATATCAGTCGTGATAACATTAGCGGCTGCGTTTACATCACCGAAAGTAAACGTATCAAATCAGTCTCATTCTACCTCTGACACATCAGCCCCAACAACACTCCAGAACCTCGATGAGATCTCTCCGAGTTGTCCAAATAGGATTGACCATATTCATTCTCAATCCGATGAAAATTCTGTTAGTTGGTTAATAAATGACATTCTGTTGAAAAGTAGCACGACTTCCCTTCAAAGTAACAGAAATGCAAATGAATTTACTCACTCGGATTTGAATGAAAGAAAGCGCGAATTCGAAATGAATCTTGGCAAAGCCATAGATACACTCCGAAAAGATTATCCTGATATGCTCACACGATTACCGGACTTTACGATTTACGACAGAGATATAGAAGTCGTCGATCCATCAGGAGTAACACTGCACAGTCTTCAGTCGTACAAGACATCGTTTCAATTTTTACACATGGTGATTAAGGTATTTTATTGCCCAGAGCAATCCGGCTTGACATTCCGTCTTGTTTATGATTATGCTAGAAAGAGTGTAAGAGTTAGTTGGAATGCATATCTTGTTCCACGAGCTATTTATGGTGGAACACGAAACAAATTGCATGTAGATGGAATATCGGTATATGAAGTTGACCAATCCTCTGGACTTATTTCTCAACACCGCGTAGAACATTTACTAGTCAATGATGCCCCTGTGACGGCTCCTCAGGGAATCTTTCATGCCCTAGCTGTAGAGGCAAATGAGAATCCTGAAGGAATTCCCGTGTGGAATATCAACCAAGTGAGTTCGTCCAATGATTTGGATTCAATGAACTCTAGCCCACCTTCAGATACATTACGGTCATACAATAAATCTCATCGTTCAAAACCAAAAGGCTTCAATTGGAATCGTACAAACTCTAGACCTCCATCGATGCTCTTTGCATCTTCATCAGGACAGTCTTCGCCATATTCATCGGCCGAAGATCACCCACTTTTCGACCAAAAAGCATACGAGAGCAAGAATCAGTCTAGAAAAAAGTTTGGTCTACAACCAATCACACCCGACGAATTCATCCAAATTCAAATAGAGACAAAGGAATTAGAGGTCAAGCAACAGCAAAAGGCTGCTGAAATAGCAGCGTCATCCGCAGCGGAAATGACAAACAAAAAAGAAAGTTTTGCAAACAAACTGTTTAACTTTGCGAAGAATACTTGTGAAGATAACTGGGACTGCCAAAGACCGGAAGTTTGCTGCGACTTTGGTTTTAAAAAGATGTGTTGTAGAAGTGGTCAAGCAGTGTTTGGTGGAATGCCCAATCAGAAATTGACCAAGATCCCGATTCGAGTCGTTGCTGGACAGCCAAGAGGCGGACCCGGCTCCGATGGAATGAATTATTAAAATAATATTAGATCTAATCATTTCATTCATGATAAGAATTGTAGCTTTAAATTCATTAATTTCATTTTATATGCACTATCCACTCGCGTGGTGTGTCTTGCGTCAATCAATGAAGGTTAGTCGTCCATAGTCTAATTGTCCACACTGACTTGGTAGTTGTCAGGTTGTCCTTTC
>Ga0213868_10000850_pt1 | contig 29781 bp, 22 predicted proteins | sample PICome_9_FD_160087 | JGI IMG/M metagenome (GOLD analysis project Ga0213868, IMG submission 160087) | Coastal seawater microbial communities near Pivers Island, North Carolina, United States - PICO127 | ecosystem: Environmental > Aquatic > Marine > Coastal | place: USA: North Carolina... | reverse complement strand
CGAGGTGGATAACTGCATAAAATCCTTTCAACTTAATGCAAAAGATGTTCAAGATTCCATCGAGGAATTAGATGAATTCAACTCCAAAGCATCAAAGACCGAAAAAGCATCTTCGATGTTGCAAGATCTCACATCAACCCCAGTTTCTGTTGATGACTTCCCCCCAGAAGATGATCCTATTTATGAATCAACTGACATTAAACCTCAGGATCTTGTGCGTTTGCAGAAAGCACTCGAAGGTTTGGTTGGAACCATCAAGGGATATCAAGATGGATCATTGATAGACAACAAGCAGGCAATCATCCGGCCACAATATGAGCTTGATAGACTTGATCGTCAGACATTGGATGAAATAAACTTATGTTTAAATGCATCAGCTGTTGATCAAGATGGACTAGAGTATGATGAGACTATAAAGAATGCAGATCCGATCCGATGGCTATTGTATGATTTAGACTTCAACGTCACTAACCTCATGTTGGCTTCCTGTAAACACAATCCAGAGGCTCCTCTCCTTCTGAACCACTGGATGCCTCAATTATGCGCCTACAGTCGATATGCAGATGTTAGAGAACGTGAATTTAAATTTAGTTGGGAAGATTGCGAAAATGCAGACATGGATGAACTAAATCGGTATTTCAAAGGATTGGGATACGATGAGATTCCTACGTTTTCTGCAAAGGAAACAAATGTTGTAAATATTGAAACTGAATACGATCAAGAGGATATCACTATGTCTGCATTTGAGAACTGGATGGACGAAGTCTATACAGAAGAGGGCGAAGATCTGTATTTTGACGACGAAGACTTTCAACCCGAAAATAATGTATTCGATTTCCAATATGGAATGGAAGACTCTGATGACCTTATAACGTTTAAGTCAGAACTTGAAGAATTTGAAAATGAGCACCGTAATGAGACAGAAGAGTTTAGGAACAAATACGTCCAGAAAACTAATTATACTTATGTCGTAAATGAACAAGGTCAAAAGCAGTTCCGCGGACATTTAGTAATCGCATGTTGCGGATCTGATCATGATTTAGAACTAGCAGAAAAGATCACGAATCGAATGTCTGCTGAATTTGGTGAACAAGTTTATGTCGAGACCAGAGTTTATGCCCATGCTCGCCAAGAAGATAATCTTTACGAAATTTGGATGGAAAGTTATGACATTGAACTATTACACAGTCGCAGAGGAGCATTTTACAATTCTAAACAATGGAAAGGGCCAGCAGACGTAGACAATAAACAACTTGATAACATCGTTGAAAAAGTGGGTTACATGGTCAGCGACGAGGCTCGGTTTAGTCACAAGCTGCATGAATTTGTCGGCGAAGTCTAAAACACACTGTTTCAGCATATAAAAAATATAATATAAGAATGGCTTATATCTTATTTTGCAAACTGTCTATAGAAACCAAGGTGCACTTTCTTTCAAGCGGTCCTTCATGGGTGCCGTCTTAGTTAAAACATATTCAACAGGTCTATTTTCGTCTATCACTAGAACGCGGCAATCCAAACGAATATGCCTGATAGGTTTACCATTCACAGTATACTCACAGTCACCGTATTCATCGTCACAATATTGAAGGCTAAAATCCTCTTGTTCAGCAAGCACTTTCACCTTGTTTTCCGGACCACACGCAGCTTGAATTGCTCGTTCTGCAAGCATCAGCTGCCAGAATTTACCTCCAACAGCATCTACTGCAAGATGTGCGGAAACCCATTGAAAGGCTCCTTTCATGATGGCTTGAACACCACGTTGCCCCCAGCACCCCGCTCGCCACACAACAGAGTTGTATCCATTCCTTTTTCCGAGATGATTCATCACATCAATTGGTTCGCGACCTTTAATTACTTCAACCAAAACGCCCATTTTGGTGAGCCTGTCTCTCAACTCTAGAGTACGTTGCATATCACTCTGAAGAACTCTTGTAGCAGCTAAAGCAGCTTCTTGGCACTGAAAGGCTGCATCTGCTGCCGCCTCTGCATCACCAGCTTCAATGGCAATCTTAGCCCTTTCTGCTGCCTCGGAAGCGAGGCTTGCAGCCTCTGCGGCCGCCTTTGCCGCTGAGATCGCTCTGAGTGATCAAGTGAACAAAACAGAAATATGTAAGATGATGAGTGGAGAAAGGAATAAATCATACGCCAAAGATACTTACTGTGCATTCTCGCCACTTCTAAGCAGAATACGACTTGGCTTTCTTCCTTCTGATCTCCAGAATGCTTCGACATCAACGCCAAAAGGTAGATTTGGATCGTCGTTTGATACAGGTAAATCCTTTAAATCCGTGGCATCCAGAACTAAGATACGTTCGACATTCGCTGGCAAAGCATTTCCATTAGTAGCAAGCCACTTCAAACCATTCAATCTGGCAGTGACTGATTGGTCACCGTCAGGTCCATGACCTTCTCGAGGAAAGGTTGCTACAACTGCATCGACCTGCTCATAGAATGGCATCATAGGATTAGTATTTTTCTGACCTGAATTATCTTCGACTTGAAAGAAGTCATCTATTTCAATGTCCATAAAATCTAAAAGAATTGAATATAACGATGAAAGATATTTTTGACGTTAGAAATAAGAACATATGCTCAATGCAGAAAGTGCATCAACACGTTTGGCCAGTCTTACCTTCATCATCGTCTTCATCATTTTCGTCGGATGCCCAGATACTAAATAAAACGTTAGGTTTCGAAACCACCGCATGTAATTTAAACGGAAATAAATTCTCTTGATTGCACTTACCTATCGGGTGGCGGAGCTAGCTCGTAGGATCCCACATCTCGAAAGGACAGATGTTTCCCACCGAACGTCTTTCCGAATGCGTTTCCATTCCGCGCGAAAGAGTCAACATGGTCACTATCGACTACACTACAATGTAGAAAACCCAATGGACGGCCAAATTTCCTAAAGAATTTTCGAGCCATAGTCTGTAATTTACCATTGGCAAGTTCATTGTATCCCTTGATCAAATCTTTACACTCTTCTTCTTCGATCCCCATAACAACTTCAAGACCAGCTAAATGCATCGAAGCAGCACCCTTGGATGCGTATTCTGGTATGGGATCAGCACATCCAATCACAACGCGAGAAATACCACTAAGCTCAATTAATTGAGTGATTGGAGGGAAAGCATGTCCTTTTCTGACATTGCTAGGCTCCAATGTGACATACAAAGTGCTATCGCGTATATCCTTGCGCAGATTATTATCATTGGACCAACTGACATTCCACTCTGATAATGGGGTAGCTTCAATTCCGGCATCTTCGATTGCGGCCCAAACGGCGTCTTGTTTGTAAGAGCTTTGACCTCGACCAATAATTTTTCCGGTGGATGTTGCAATTATGGCCCCAACCACTGGTTTAGGGAACTGAGTGCCGCGTTCACCACCGCTGCTTTGATTCAGTGAATAAAATGAAGGTCAGTTAAGAAATAAAAAATACAAGTTACGAACTACTTGTGTCGTTTCGATGTACTTACGAAGATGCCAATAGAATTGCCTTTCTCATAAGTTCACTATCAAGCAATTTCTGCTCATCGTCCAATTCCTCTTCTTCCGAATCTTGACCGAAAGATGTTTCATTTTCAAATTTATTTACTCCATTGTCGGTTCCAAATTTCGAAACATTACCGCTATCGACGAGCGTTCCAAACAAGGTGATGTGCGTCTGAGTGCCTCCGATCAGTTTTCTCTTCATCGTCGTGGTAGTTGATGAAAAGCTGAAAGAGTGAGCAGACCTCTCCAAAACAAATATTAAAGCAAAACACCAAACATATAAAATCCTATTGTTCTCCTGTAGATTCATTTTGCAGATCAAATTGAGCTCGATGATGTGTGTTGGAAGTTGTGAACTTTTGATGGATGAGAATCTCAAACATCAAAGAACTTTGCTGTGTTTCAGTTTCCAGTTTCCAGTGGTGGGTGGTGGACAAAAAATACGGGATATGTTCATGTTAGTACATCTAGTACACTGTGCGTTATTTGATTCATTCAATCATTCCGAGTTGCACTTTCACAGAATTTAAATTTACTGACAGCTACGGTGATTAGTAGACATATGGAATGAGTGTGTTGTTACATGAATTTAATTATTCAGACGTAGCTGTTAACATGCGAAGTATTATTAATCAGTCTCGCACGATCTTCATTTATCTTTCTTCTTATCCTTTTTCTTGTCCTTCTTCTTGTCCTTGTCCTTCTTCTTCTTTTTCTTCTCACCTGTTCCAGGCGTATCATCCACCTCCATTGGGGTGTTTACGGCAACTGAATCTGATTTAGGCGAGGAAGGAGGAGTCGCATCAACAGCTTTGTTGTCTAAAGCAGCAGATTTGCTAGCCCCATCTACACTCTTGTATCCCTCCAAATAGTCCTTGGGTGTGTTAGCATTAGGTTTGCCATGTTTGTCCAACTTCCCTTCCTTAATGAGACTCTTTTTCCTCTGAGCCATCGGTCCAAGTCCCCATCGTCTAGGGTAAGCATCACGCTCCATAATCACTCGCTTGATTTTCGCAACTACACCATGATCACATGTAGCCATTACAGCAGTCGTCATTTGTGCAATTGCAACCGCGATGGCCTCACCCTTCGTTGTCATAAGAACAACCTCAGTACCGATATCAATGTCATCAGCAAAACGAAGCAAACCTGGAATCATCAGTTTAGCACCATAGCATATGGCGTTAACGGCAGAGTCTTTCACGACAATACGTTTGTAATTTGTCAAAAGGGTTTCCAAGGGCATGACAACGCGTCTCAAATATTTTTCATCCTTGGTGGTGTCGTACACATGTTGAGCATCCAGAACATCATGCATTGTCACCATATTGTCATTTTCACTAAGAACACCTGATCTTACTCGACGGAGTTCTTGCATGTGTCCTCCAGTACCGACCAGAAGACCAAGATGTACACAAAGAGTACGGATATAAGTCCCAGCTTCACAGGACACCCAAAAGATACCAAGATTGCGATCCTTATCAAATTCAATTAGTTTTGACTCATAAATGGTCCTAATTCTAAGTTGACGCTTCACAGCTGAAATAAGTGGAGGGCGCTGGAAGAGGGCACCAGTTAAAGTTTCGACGGCGCGGTTGAGCTGACGGGTGTCTTCTATGGCAGAATGGAGACGCACAACACCGATGTACTCTTTACCAGCGGATTGCTGGGCTTTAACAAGACGAGTAGCACGGTCAATACATACGATAAGACAACCTGTTACTTTGGGGTCAAGTGTTCCTGAGTGACCAGTCTTTTCAACTCGAAGGATGCGTTTGATCCAAGACACGACTTCATGAGACGAGGGATTCGCAGGCTTATCGAGGTTGATAACTCCATAGGAAAGATGATCGCTCAAATTTCTAGCTAAAGGAGAAGATCCTGATGGAATTGGAGTGTAATGCGATGTTCGAACATTAAGATCCGAGTAATTGCGGAGAAGTAGTGGCCATTTCGATGTGTCAATTTTTGGTGTATGAGATGAAGGCTGAATCATCTGTCCAAGAGAAGTGGAAGGTACTTCTTCCGATGACCCATCTTCTGCCTTGCGCTTCTTTTTTGCTGATTTACCTGATGATAGATAATGAAAATGAAATGAGTGTCATTCAGGATGGAAATGCATGTCGAGAGGTGTCACAAAGATACCGATATGCAAATGAACCATAACAGTAGCCTGATCCTTCCACAAGAGCATATCGGTCTAATACTAAAAAAGATAATGATGAGTTCCACACTACATACCGTCTCCCATATTTGATTTTGTTGTCTAAGTCTGGATGTTCAACGATGACTCTGAGCACTGTTTCGCTTAAGTAGGCAGTTTTGGTGCAGTGTGTTGTTCGATCAGCAAAACAGCAGGTGCGGTAAAGATAGAGATGATTGTCTTCAGTGAGTGGTTAGGGTGATTGCGGGAAAATAGTCACCGCAAGAACATGATAGAATGACATCGAACAAAAGTAAAAAGTCTTTTTCATTAGAGGCATTTTTAGCGAGATATAAAAAAACTATCACCAATCGCATATATTTTATCGAAAATCTAATGAAAATCACAGGTATATTCACTATACTGAACCTGTTAGGCACTGCACTAGCACAGGATAATCAACAGTGTGAGGATAGGACTCCTAAATCGCTGGGTGCTGCTCGATTCAAGAGGAGAGGAACAAACTGTTGTACCTATGTAAGTCATTGATCTATGGTTCCGTGCTCGCTAAATGACATTTTCTCATATAAAAATTATTGATTTCTTTCAGGCGGAAGTTAAATGCTACATTACAGATGAAAGTTATTACGTTGAGGGTCATGATATGAGAGATCTACTTAGATGCAATCGTAACATTCGTGTTGATTCAGAGACGACTAAAAACGGAACTGATTACCCAAAAGTTGAGGTTCGACTTGAGTACTCGATGTGCAATTGGAATCAAAATCCAAATTACAAGATTCTGCTGCATGATGATATTGCAAGATTTCGTGAATGGCACTCAAAGACAGATACAATAACTAGCAGGAGTGAACGAACCATTTATCAAAAGACATGGAAAAATAAAGTTCTTGATTCTAACGAGTGCATTACTATTGTACAGAATACCCATATTGATACCTCATTAGGAGGTCATAATCTTGACTCTCTAATTCAGGGAAATGCGGTGATTGATGGTGAGGTCATCATTGCTGGGAGTAACGGTGATGAGTTCTGTTTTGCGTACGCATTCGAGCGCATAATTTTTGATGAAGGTGAATGCGACGTTGATGTAAGTACATTCTGAAGTTTTCTATTTATCATAGCTTAGCTTTTGGTCTCATTGGATTCAATTTGAACAGACTACTCTTAGTTGTCGTGTTATGGAAGGTGATATCGTAACGGATACGGAATGTCAAACTAAAGTTGACGCCGAATGTCCAAGCAACCCTGAGCTTACATTCGATGCACAGTTTGAATGGACAGCTTGTAATTTCGAAGACCGCGTCATCAATCTTGATTTAAACTCTAATTATATGTTCGATGGAAAGAAAGATTTTCTTGAGGAGCTGCCAGCCAACACCTGCACTACCTTTAAACAACTCGATACAATGAATTGCAAGGAAGAAAAATCATGGTCAATGTATATTCAAGGCAAATCGTGGCAACCAGGGAGTACTCCGTTCATTGATAAAGACTGCACTGAATATAATTTCAGGAAGATTTTCCTGCCTCCTGACGAAACCATGATGCCAAGTGCCTCTCCTACTGTATCCAATGAGCCCTCTGTTAGTATAGCTCCTTCACTTTCACATGTTCCAACTAATTCACCGACGGAAACAGAAAGACCGTCAACGAGCCCTACATTATCTCAGAGACCAAGCAAAAGTCACGGGCCAAGCGTAAGTTCGGAACCAACTGTATCCCTGAATCCAAGCGAGAGTCACATGCCAAGTATTAGTATGTATCCAACTTCATCTCAGAACCCTAGCAACAGTCACGCTCCAAGCAAAAGTTTGAATCCAACTGTATCGAAAAGACCGAGTAGCAGTCCTATCCCAAGCTTAAGTTTGAACCCCACTGCAACTCAGAAACCCAGCATTAGTAACAAACCAAGTACTAAGCTTGAGCCCCTTGCAACGCTGAAGCCAACGCAAAAACCTTCGATTGAAGCTACAACACCATCCCCATCTAATATAAAAATCACATTAGATCCTGCACCTAAAAGTTTGAGCGGTGCGTTTGAATCTCCTTCATCTGTTCCAAGCTACTTTCCTAGCTCTGTCCCGTCTTCCAGATCACCTTCGAAAGTGCCGAAGAGCAAAGGGGCAGCCAAATCACCAGCAAGTAAGGGTGTATCACCAGCAAGTAAGGGTGTATCACCAGCAAGTAAGGGTGTATCACCAGCTGCGCCAAAAGATCCAAAAGCAAAGATTGATCCAAAAATGAAAGTTAATGATGATGTGGCAAGCGGTGTCATAGCTGCAGCTGAAGGTACAGTTCACTCTTCAACGACTTCTTTAAAGACGGTATTAAGTGTATTGGTAATGATAGTGGGCGGTGCGATTGTTTTCTGAGTATCATTAATAATGAAGAAGAAGGAGGATATTATTCTGTAAAGTAAATCATCTAAATAGTCAATTTAACACATGGGTTGAAAAAGTGAACGAACCTTAACGGTTTATCAACGTCTCCTAATCCGACAACACACTTGAATGACGTTCGGTGTTTGTTCGACACCCAGGTTCATTTTTTGAACTTCAAGCTTCAAGCTGAGTTCAAAGCAAAACGAGAACCGAGAACACCAAAGCAGTGTAGTAATTGATAATAGAAAAATATATTTTGATTCTAAAGCGGATAACAATACAAAATAGAGAACAATGGGATTTGATACAAAGTTACTGTTGTTCACTGCCGCCGTTTCGTGTATTTCAGCTTCTATTGGATTTAGCCCTTATGCTTCCCACTTAAAAGTCTCGACAGTTACTTCCGGAAATGCTCCAAATGTATTTCAGACGCATAATCATATGTCTGTCACGTCTGAGGTGAGATAAAAGTGTTGCTACTTAGTTTGTCGTTTTCCTTTTACTTGTTCGCGCTCATTCTGTCTTACTTTTGATAGGATACAGTTACGATGAATGAATCCGATGAAAATGTACTGTTTGGAGAGGAAAATTCTACATCCCAGACACCGATTAGACACAAGTCGCGAACAGGAAATTTGCTCCAGTCCACAAATGTAGAAGTGAATCCTCTTGATCATTCGAGTACAAACCCGCTTGTCAATAAACTTCACACTATGCGTATGACTCTGTCGAGTTGTCCCCAAATTTGGTCTGAATTGGCAAAACATTATCCTAAAGGAAGAGCGCTTCTTGATGAACATATGTGTGATGAAAAGATTGATCTTAACTTTGAACAAGCAAATCAGGCGGTTAAGAAATCGGCCGCTGTTTTTAAAAGTCTAGGTGTTTCGAAGGGAGAACATGTAGCCATTCTAGGAGAAAACTCAGCCAAATGGCTTTTAATTGATCATGGTATACAACTTGCGGGTGGTATTTCGGCAGTTCGCGGAGCTGATGCTCCTGCAGATGAATTAAGGTATATTTACGACCATTCTGACAGCGCAGGTGTCGTAGTGTTACAGGGGCCAAAACTTTTAAAGCGATTGGCGACGGATGCCCAAAAGAAGGGTTTAAATGGAATAGGTTTACGTAATGATTCGTATGGAGATGTCAAAACTGTCCTGTTAATGCACAAGGAAAAGAAAACTGCAGAAGAAATTGCTTCAATGGGTGAAGAATATGGAGTACAAGTCAAGTTATTTCAGGATATGATGGACACCATAGATCCTATTCCCGATGTTGATATTCCTAAATTGACACGAGACGATTTGGCAACGATTGTTTATACCTCAGGAACAACAGGAAATCCCAAAGGAGTCATGCTTTCTCATGGTAAGTTTGTGGGTTTGAGTCTTTAGTCAAAGTAGTACATCTATTTCATCTCCTTAGCTAATACCATGATTTGATAGGAAATCTACTTCATCAGACTGGTCATCGTCTTGCACCTACAAAACCGTGGGATGAAAGTGAGCCTATTCCTGGCGAACTGATGTTGTCGTTGCTTCCAGTTTGGCACATTACGGAAAGATCATTTGAATTATGGATGCTCACTCGTGGGTGTAGCGTCGTCTATTCATCCATTCGGACGTTCAAAAATGACTTGGCTAAACATAAACCGGAATGGTTAGTTCTAGTTCCTCGAGTTTTGGAAAAAGTGGCGATGGGAGTACAAGATAAGTTTGCTTCCGGAAGTATTGTAGTAAAAACGCTTGTGAAGTTGTTCACATACACAAGTGGATTGCGATCCAAACATAAAAAAATTGCGAAAGGTCTTATTGTTGGAAAGAAAGGTGACGGTGGGAATAGGATTTTGAGCAACTTAATCGTGTCTGCATTGGCACCCATCAATTTAATAGGGGATAAGATTGTCTGGAAGAAGGTTCAAGATGGATTCGGTGGGAAGAACAAGTTGATTATATCAGGGGGGTCGGCACTCGCTAGTTCCCTTGAAACATTTTATGAAAACTGCGGCATAAATATTTGTGTGGGGTACGGACTCACTGAATGCGCTCCATTGATCTCTCATCGTCGAAGCGACTGTAACCTCGTTACAGGTGGCTGCGTTGGATTACCATGTATTGATACTGAATTTCGCGTCGTGGATCCTGAAGTGAAGCCAGAAAATTTGAAGGGCGAAAGAAAGGCTCTACCCGACGGAGATGTTGGTGTTGTTATTGCCAGAGGGCCTCAGATTATGAAGGGGTATTATAAGAACCCAGAAGCGACAGCAAAGGCTATCGATAAATACGGGTTTTTCGATACTGGAGATCTGGGAAGAGTTAATCCAGCAACTGGAGATCTCATACTGACAGGAAGAATCAAAGATACTATTGTTTTATCCAACGGAGAAAATATTGAGCCTCAGCCAATTGAGGATGCCATTCTTGGGCAATCAGTGATTGTGGAACAAGTGATGCTCACTGGTCAAGATGGGCGAAGTCTGACTGCAATCGCAGTGTTGAGTCCGAATGAGTTGGTTAATGCTGGGTTCATCTCTAAGATGGAAGGAAAGACGCTTCAGAAAGCAAATGAAGCGGTGAATGATCCTAAATGCACTGAAGAAGTCTTGGAAGAAAATAGAAAGCTTTTGATTGATGCCTCTGTTAAGCTAAGGAAAGATGATGCCCTCAAGAAGGCATTACTTTCAGATATTCGCATCGCAACAAAAGACTTCCGTGCATGGGAACAGGTCAGTGATGTTTACATAACCCTTGAACCATTTGCCATGTCGAATGGTCTGTTGACTCAAAGCTACAAGGTGAAGAGGAACGAAGTATCAGAGAGATACAAGGATGAATTGTAAATTGTTTCTTGTTTAGCTGTTAAGGGGCGTCAACGTTTGAAAACGTTCTTCTATCTTATATAAAAATGGTTTCATTGATCAAAAGATATTCTATATAAATTATTCTTTTTCATGAAAGAACTTATGAGTTGAACTGAAACAACAAATTGTACTATGGTATTATAAAACCAAACCTAAACTACAGTTTCACCAGCAGAGTCCTTGTCAGATACGAAACCAGCCGTAGATGGTTTGTAATTTCCAAATACTTTTGGGGAGAAAAACGTTAAAAAAATCATTCCAACTCCAGATGCCAACCAACCAATACCTGATAGCCAACGAAGCCAGTCTTCTTTTCCCAATAAATCATTATCAATTCCAATACATAGAACGGCGACGAAAATCATGTAGAGAGATTTGCCTCTGATACTATATAGAAATCCTGCAGCAAAAGAGAGAATGAATCAGTGAGTACTAGGTTTTCAAAATGACGAGACAAGTTATATAAGTAATAGCTTAGTATCGCATTTGTAAAACGTACCAAAGTTCTTACGGATGGCCCTATTGAGAGCTCCAATACTGCACCACCACAAAAGTTCGTAACAAAAAAGAATGGCCCCAAATAAAATCATGTAAGAAGCAATAAACCATTCGGCAAAATCTTCAGCGGCGCGATTCTTCATAAGAACGAGTACACCAAGAGCCACCATGGCTACACACAAACCGATCAAAAACAAGGAAATTAGTCTTTGCCATAATTTCGATCTGTCGACACTGTTCCATGAATATGCATACATTATCGAATGAATAAGATAAAGATATATTAGAATTCTCGTGTATTTAGTTTCTTAAACTCATAAAGTTTAAATAGAAGAGACATTAATACCAATAACGCTTAGTACACGAAGCAAACAAAGAAACTTACGTTGGTGCTGTGTTACCAACTCCAGTGTTCACGTCACCAAGCTCTACAGTGGTGGCTTTATTTGCCGCGGAAGCTCCAGGAGTTGCCCAATCTGGTTCTCCAATAGGTGCCATAGTATTTAAATACTCAGATGAAATGAATGAATTAGATACAAGTGAATGAATTGCAAGGTTCAACCGTGAACTTTGCAACGGTACTCGTATCAGCTCTTTCTGTGCTCGTTGCTTCGGATTGAGATGGGTTAGGGTAAGCAAACTATGATGTTCGCTCTAATGCTTCGGCAGTTATTCGACAGTTATTCCGGAAGCGTCTTCCGTCTGCGGCATTTTTATTCCTACTCTCATTCGTAGGAATACAAATATAACATACAACACAAACACACAATCTATCACAATGATCTTGAATGCCAATGCAATCCGTTATGCGAACAAAGAAAGGTCGCAGTTGATACAACGGACTACAGTTCATTCCGAAGCACTATTCATCCATCACGTCATTTTATAAAAAAAAAATGTGTATATTTTTGAGTAGAGCAATTACTTTTAAATTTTGTTATGCTTTGATTGATTCTCCAAAGGCAAATATTACTCACTAGATCACAGTCTCAGTGCTTTTAAGAGCATTGTAATATCATTGTCATGTGGTGAGAGTAATGCAAGTTTACCCAGCACTTCATTCGCCTCTTGAACTTTTTCCAATTTCAATAGGGCCTTTGCGAAGAGTTTCATAATTTTGACTCTCCCATTCAAAGATTTTTCATCTTTTGCAATACTTGAGTTATTCTTGTCCGCTTTGTCAGTGTTATCATCTTTTCCTTCGAGTAAAATAGTGGCGTCTGCGAGAACAGTCTCAAAATTTCCCATCTCGAATTCGGACGATATCCTCTCTCGACGAATGCTTAAAATCAAATCATCTAGAAGTTCAGTTTTCGATTGATACTCTTCTATTACCTTTAGTGCATGATGGAAATGCTTCAAAGCAGACGAATGCTTCAGATCTTGTACATGACCACATCCAATGCGGACATCTTTTTCAGCTTGAAGAAGTTCATCGAAAAAGGACTGTGGAGTACTCGACTTTTTCTTGATAAATTGAAGCAGATTGGATTGTTCTTTTTCAACTGCATCAAAAAGAGTATTCATGTATAGAACCTTTTGATGCATAGATGAGTTTGTTTCAACTGGATAAAGTTCTTCAATTTTACGAAGAGGCTTTCGGAGAATGAAAGATGCCTGGATTTCAAACGGAACACGGAAAGTTAAAATCGTTAGATACAATCAAAAAACCAATAACATGTATATCCTAAAAAACGGACCTGTAAGGCATTCAAATCATCTCCGAGGCAAACTGCAGCACATGTTGTCAGTATCTCTTCCATGAGCAATGCATCATTTTGCTGTTGCTGAAAGCAAAGGTTCACACTGTTCAAAAGAGTATTAAGAGCTCCACTGATCCTAACCCTAGCTCTACCAGGAGCATTTCTCAGTACACAGATTTTAATGCCTTTCACTGCAGTCAGAAGCAATGTCCTTTCCTGATCATCGAGTAAACTCGTACTACGGGTAGTATCAAGTACTTCAGAACGACGCACTAAATCAACCATTAGTTCTAGAGCGCCACCACCGTAAAGAACTAGTTGAGCTTTATTCGCTTGATCTTGACCAAATATCAGTTTCGTTACTACATCAAGAGTGATTATTATTCTTTTCAACAATTCACTTCTTGAGTCTCCTGGTTTAGGTTCTGTCGCGGCAAGGATACAGGCTTGTTGATACAATTTTGGGTACATTTTAAGATGTCCTGAGAAAGCATTTTCGCTGGCTGGTCTATCTGTCTCTTTATTTTCATTGGACGTATTGGTCTCACTCATTTTGGTACAAATGTCTGTTTAAATTTGAATGTTAGTGAATCAATCGCGGTTGGAGGTTGGAGATTGGAGGTCGACAAAAATGATAAATGATTTGTGTGGTAGAAAAATGAGTGGTAAAACTGATTGGCTGTCTCGTAATCGGTAACCGGTAACACATCACAACTAAACTCTCGCGTCTCTCATACGTAACCAAGTAACCAACTTACCTCTTACATTGTGCATTGAGCCTAAAACAATCGTAACTTGCAGATGCACTGCAGAGATTAACATTTCAACCGTCGCAAAAGATTTTTTATAATTGTGAAATTAAAAAGCAAATGAAATGCTATCCAGTACGCTCCAGCGACATGTAAAACAGTACAATTTACTGGCACTTATAGTCGCATCATCCATCCAATCTCAAGAAAGCTTTGCATTTTATCCATCCTTATATTTCAAATATGAACCTATTCGAAAAGTGTGTAGAATAAGTCAACGAAGGGGATTACATTCTCATTCGAAATCAGTCGATTCTGCTGCTCCTAGGACCAAGCTGATTTCGTATATTACCGATATTGAAGGAGATGCCATGTACTTCGACAGGTTTGTCAATACATCCAAATTATTGAAATTTGAGCCAGTTGAACCAAATTTTTGTCGTTCATCCAAAGAATACTTCCCTTATGACAAACACGTCGTTTTTCAAGATGAAGTGATTACTGATTCAGTTGGATGCAACGTAAATCATTTGAATACTCTTGTTTTCGGTGGTGATCTATGGGATAAGGGTGGATCTGATTTATATTGTATGCGGCAACTTTTGTCTTTGCAAAAACGATACGGGGAAGAAAGAGTTCATTTTGTAATGGGAAATAGAGACATTAACAAAATGAGAATATTGGAGGAACTTGGAATACAAATGCACAATGGACAAAAAGACGTTCTGCCCAAGCATGGGGGCGTGTATTGGTTCAAAGGTACTGGCTTACAAGGTGATCCTGATTTAATCGAGAAATATTATGAAACGCAGGATGAAGCATTGGAATATGCACTAGTTCCTAGTGAGGCAGCTGAAAGATTGAAGTGGATTTTAAGAAAGACAATGGGGAGTCCTGACGCTTTTGAATTTCGTCGAAGTGAATTAAAACAAGAACGTATGTTTGAGATGAATTATAAGCAGTCATCGTTATATATAGGAAAGGGAGAAATAGATCATGAAGCTGTGACTGTAACTGATGATGATGTAGTCCAATCCTATAAATCATCCTGTCATCCAGTTCACGGCGTATTAGGAGATTACCTTTCACGTGCTAAACTTTGTGTCAAAATTGGAAACATAGCCTTTATGCACGGTGCTTTACCGTTCGGTCCTGATATTGTATCCATATATCAAGATCAGTATCAAAGCAAGGAAAGCAATCTATCATCGTTCTGGAAAGAATTCTACAGAAGAGCAACACCATTCGGTGGAAAGGAAAATATAGGATACGAAATTGAGCCCATATACAAAATAGATGATTGGATCAGCACTTTGAATACATTCGCTGAAGATCAAGTGAAAGTATGGTATCATAATATTACAGCAATAGAATCAACAGAACTTGAAGACGCGAGTGAGGAAAAGAAAATGAAACAAAAAAATTATCTATCTGAACATAGATGGGTGACAGTAGGAGGATACCTTAATACGAGTAAAGGATCTCGTGACTTTGGAAGTCTTTGTGCTTATGGAATGGGATGGAAACCTGATCGAACAAAAAACCCTACTTGTGTTTACAACAGTTGGATTACTGACGGTATGCCGCGGCGATTGTATGGAAAGGAAGTGCACGAGGTAGCCTATCAAAAGTTAGTCAACATCTTTTTTGAAGAAGCAGGTTTAGATGCAATTGTATGCGGACATCAACCAGTTGGAGATCATCCGTTTTTGATCAGAGTCGGAATTGAAAAGGATAAGTTAATAATTTGTGCTGATACATCGTACAGTGGAGATACTAAATGGATGCTTAACGATAGAGTAAATCTTGGGCGTGGAAAGTCTGTCAGTGGCCGCGGTGACGTTGTGGTCACCGAGGTATTACTGGAGCAAGATGTAGACAATGGTGACTTAATCAGCATCCTTACGCACGGAACTTTGAGTGATGGGTCGAGCTACCATTCCGTCAATGTTAAAAGTGAAGATATCGTGGGAACTCTTGTGGACAGAAGTAAGCTTTGTTTTGAAGGTAGTATTCAAGAAGATTCTAATGATAAAATTGACTGGTTTGCAAAGACGCTTCTGAAGGATAAAACATATCTCGTTTCAACTGGAAAAGGATACGAGGTGTTTAACTCTATTGCCAGGCTAAAATAAAGTGATTGGTGTAGATTCTCAATCTGCAATGAAGTTACACAGTATACTGACTTAATAGTGATTTCGTCATTGTCGAAAAATATTTATCAAGAAGCAGAGATTTCGTCAAAATCCTTTCATGCAAGCATTTATCTGGACTTCATCTTTGTAATAACCCAAACAATATACGCTCTCTCTGTAACGAACATATCAAAGTTATGATTTCATTTCCGACTTTGGAGGAACATCAAAGCCGTAAGAAGTTCTAATTTTTCAAATACTCGTACCTTTCATAACAAGATGCAATTACCTTGAAGAAAGAAAAAGATGTAAAGTGAGCGATCAACGAAATGGAGAAGATATATTTACTTAGGATGACAGTCAACTGTTGACTGTTGACGTTGACACCTGTAATTAGTGATCTGTTATCGAGACGAATGAATCGATTATCGAGTTAGAAATTGGGGTCAAAATGCCAATAGATAGTACATAAGTAGTAGTCGTACAGTAGACAACAAGACAACAAGTTCTCTCACAGCTCACAGCTCTCACATGATGTATCCGTATGCAAGAGACAGATTCGGATCATGTTACGCCAACGGAAACCTCTTGTGTCGTCTTCTACAATATCTATACCTTCAGGAGACTCTAGCAGCCTTGTCACACAGTTAAGCAGACGGAAGCGAGAGAGCCGGAGAGGCAATATTGGTGCATTTCAAATCATTGGTTTCTTTGCAATTTTAATCTCTTTCTTCGCAATTTCAAAACGCTCACAGAATAAAGATGGGTACAAAGATAGGAATAAAGGCGTATCTAGTGCTACTGAAAACAAAATAGATGCAATAATAGATTCTACGCTAAAGACATATCCTAAGCTCCGAAATCGACTAGGGAACAAACAACTGGTACCGAATCCTGAATTCAATAGTCTACATCACTCCAACGGCAGAAAGGAAAGAGTCATATGCTCCGATGGGTCATCAGGAATTCTAAATGACGACTTCTGTGATTGTGTAGATGGTTCAGATGAACCCAGAACGACAGCTTGTTCTCACTTAAATGTTCAAAGTTCAATATTCGATTGTGGAGACGGTATCCTATTTATATTTGCATCTCGCGTACACGATGGAATAGTGGATTGTCCCGATGGATCAGACGAAAGAACATGATGAAATGTTATATGTTTAATCCCATTCATACTCCTCCAACTGCATTTTATCTAATGTTCCTCCTCTCTTAGTGTATTTGTTGTAATCAGCTAGATCATAAGGTAAAAACAATGTTTCGTTTCTTTCGTCAATAAACATATCGATTCCATTATATTTCTTGGTGATTGGATCTGTCCAAGGAAGTGGCAATGATGTTTTCCCTTGCATACTTTGCAATATCTTCATTCTCCGTTTGTGTAAATTCATGGTTGAAATTATGTTATGAGGCATTCTATTATGATTTGCATCTGGGAGATGATGAATGAAAAAATCCTCCATTGTTTCAAGTGGAATCAATTGTGTCACATTGCAGTAATCTTCATCGTACAAATCAATCGCACCTGAAATGCGCTCGCGGTGGTAACCGTATCTACGAGTGGGTCTATCAAACTCACAATTTGGTTCTCGATTCCTCCATTGACGTAATTGCTCATGCGTTGCCATGTACATGCCTTGATGATGTTCTCCTGGGCTAGAGAAGTATTTTCCATTTATGTTAGGATGACTGTCATTGACAATCAAATACTTGAAGTCCCGATCATCGCCCCAATCAAATTCCCAAACAACTCTTTGCTTTTCACTAGTGTCAACTTGATTTTCATACCTCACAAATCCAATAGAGTAATCTGATATATGCTCTTTACCAACGAGAAGTTCCAATTTATGCATTTCATCCATGAATGCGATAATGTTGGTTGGTCTTATCATAGCATCTTCTTCTCCATGAACGAATAAATCGTAATCGTCTAAATTTTCGTAAAAGATTCTACGATGGTGATCGACTACTTGCTTACCCCAATCTGGCGATATTAAATGTATTTTGACATCAAGACTTCCATCTATATTTCGGCAATGCAGTCTCTCGTTCAGTTGACTAAGCCTTTCAACACTGTAATTGTTCTCAAGCGTTGTTTCAAATGCTCTGTCATATAGAGGACATTCGTAGTTGCTATCTCCATGACTGCCTTTAGCTGTGCTTGGAGGACAGTTACTCGTGGTGATATGAAGGGACACTTTAGCTCCTGCTTCACATAAATCCCGGACGCCGTCCAGTACAGATTCAAAGTGACTGTACTGACGGAGTCCGACCGTTGTGATTTCGAACAGAATCCGTTTATTTCTCAACGTAGGAACGAACGTATTTTTTCTGCGAATATTTGGAATATGTATATGATGTTGATTCTGTTCTGAGTTTAGTGATTGATGTTGAATTACCATCAAAACAAGAAAGATAGCTACAAAGCTGCAACCGATGATTACAAGAGGAAAATTGAATTTCCTTCGTTTTTGTCTTGAAATTTTCGCCCTACTCATAGCCGCCATCTTTGAACCTGTTGTGAGTTAATATGACGATCTACTTAGTTGGCAAGACTTTCTTTGAAAATTGAGTACCAGTATTACGATCGAAGTGAAGAAAGAAAGAGAGTGAAAAAATAGACGTTGCCCCAAAATTGAGAAAGTTAAAAAATTGAATGATCCGAGAAAGTTTGTACTTTTCACTTCTTCATCGAGTATAACTTTCATTCACAGTGCATTGACTGAAACTCTTTTCATGTTTAAATAAAAAAGATTAAATATAATAAGACTCTTATCCCATGCTACTTTTCACATTGTTCATGTGTACGAATGATTCGGAAAATCCGAAATTTTGGCACATATCATGCACTTTTAATGATTGGCCTTCATGGTCTTGGCGCGCTCCAATGCAATCTTGACAGCATTTCTACATCCATCATAAATGCCTTCTTTGTTGTTTTTCATAATACTTTCATTCATTTGTTCCAATAGTTCATGACTGTTAACAAATAAGTCCATGTATCGCATGCAATCCTCAATCTCACGCGATTCCAACGTTCCATCACCCAGTTCAGCAGCACGTAGTGCAGAGTACTGTTCATGATCTCCAACACGACGGATCATAAGTTTAGGAACGGGATAAAAGGCCAACTCACTTGGTTTACAAGCTAGAATATCAGAAACACGACTGAGAATGTCCGTCGTCGCAACGGCAGGGAAGTATTGGTCAAAACTAAATAATGTGATTGGTGTATTAGGTTCGCCTCCTTGCACAAGATTGTCGCGGAAAGCATTCACACCATCTGTGGATGTGACTGTATCATACTTTCCATCCATGCCAATCTCAGCTAGAACTTCCTTGAATGCCTTCTTCATGTGAGAATGATCTCCTGCATTTAAAAACAATTGGACCTTCTCTGCTTGAATCAATGGACGCAAGGCACGAACAAACTCAATGATAAATTTCCTTTGCGCTCCCGCTCCTCCAACAGGTATCAAGATACGACGAGGTTTGTATGCTGAGCTCTTGGCACGTGCAATTCTCCTTGCGCAATCATCAGGAATGTTGAGAACTAAGTCCCTTGGAATCCAATGACCAGCGATTTGAATATTTTCTTTGGACACGCCCATTTTTAGAAAGTTCTGATAATTCACTGGCCCTTGGACAAGATTCAGACATCCTGGTACCACAACAAACCACTGTGCATGATTATCAATCACAAGATTGATCACATTTGTAAATCCAGCACTGACGGCCGCCAGTGCAACAAAACAATGTGATGCTATAATTGGAGTATCAAGAGGAAGATCTTTCAACAATGGCCTCAAGTGAACTGCCGTACAACCACTGACACGAAGGCTGTCCGCGTCTCCAGATAGGGTGAGGCTACCCCAAATCTTTTCCGCAAGTCCTCCGATGTTGCTAGTAATACGACTGAATTTCGAATAGAGAGAATCAGTATTGATGATCAAGTCAGCTTCTTCCGAATCAATGTTTAGCAAGTCGTGGAAATAAGTCTGACGAGGTGAAGTTGCAGTTCCAGTCTTCTCGTTGTCTTCATCTACGTGCATAGCCCAAGAGCATGTAGCATACGCGATACGGTGATGACCGAATCCCATGCGAATAGTACCAATCACAAGGGGATCTAGTTGCTCAGGGTCTACTACCACTGGTTTAGAATTGGGAGATGGCTTCTTTCTACTGGAAGATGCTTCACGGGCATCAGCTCGTTCGGTGACCAGTAGACCAGGGACATCTTTGCTCTCTACGTAAGCTAGTTTGATGGATTCTTCCGAGGGTTTATGAGATCCAACACTTGCTTTCATCATGAACCACAACTTAAGAAACTTAGGAGAATCCTTTTCTTGCCCGTTGCTAACAAAGGAATCAACATCGAGAGGCGTGGATGGATTCTTAAGGAAGCTGTAATAGGAGTGTTTCGCCAAGAAGAACAAAATGTTGTACAGCAAAAATAGTCCAAGAATTACACAAGCAAGGATGAAAAAGACATCGGCTACTACGGTTTCAAATATGAGAGCCATGTTCGTTGTTCACGAATTTGATTCGAATATAGAAATGTTTCTATCTTCTATCTGACGTGATGTGTGGAAGAGAGAAGTTTTTAGGCGATGGGCGAGCCGACGGTTGCGCGATCCACAGGGGAATTATTCGTAACCAGTATTATCCTTTCCTCATTCTTTTTAGCCTCTCGGTGTCGCGCATCCATATTTTTCACATCTCTAAAAAGCTGTCTCCATGAAGTACACACCCAAAATACATTCAGAAATAACCACAATAAATACCATAGTTCATTCAATACATCCAATATACTGATTTCAAATAATCAAATGGAGAATGTACGAAATGAATATCATGCGCCTATTCCCCTCCATGAATTAAGGAAAAGAGTTTCACCCAAAACATACCAATGGTTGCAAGAATACGATGAAAAAGAGGCAAAATATTTAGAAACTATAAATGAGACTATGGGTGCAAGGAGTATTTTCCATAAGCTTGACGAACAGGAATATGAAAATATAAGAGTTCGAGAATGGTGTAGTAGCTCGTTGAATGCCGATGGAGTGGGAGGATATCATCATTCGTGTCAGGATGATGACGCACAGGTGGAAGATTCTGCATTGAGAGTAAAATATATTCTATCTGATGCTGGAGGTGGCCATGGTGATGATTTATGGCCGGCATCGAGACATATCTCAAATATGTTTGCCAATGTAGAAAAATGTAAAGAACTGCTATCATCACTTTTGCCTCTGGCAACGAGAACGGATCAGAGTGATATCAATGACCTTCACCCACTATGTGGAAGAAAAGTCATCGAGTTAGGTGCAGGAGCTGGGTTACCAAGTTGGACTGCTTTGCATTGTGGGGCACAAGTCATATGCACGGATCAAGCTATTCCTAATCGAGTGCGAAGTTTGACGGAAAGCGCCGAACGCAACTTTCGTATTCTAGAACAAAATAATAAATCTGCTTTGTATACTAGTATGGTAAGTGTATGTCCCTATGATTGGGGCACATCGATAAAAGACATCACTGAACTTATACAAAATTCATTTGATGGACAAGATAATATGGAAGAACATTTATTCGATGTTGTTATTGCGGCAGATTGTATCTACATGCCAAACTTCCATTCAGTCCTTCTAGCCTCGATAATGATGCTTATGTCAAAGACGGGTGTTGCGCTTTTACCATTCGCACTTCATGGTAATGTTCAAGATGAGCATGTTTGGAGTATCGTCGACCTGGCAAAAAAGAATGGGCTACTAGCAAAAGTCTTTGAGCCGACTCAACTCACTCCTCAGGCTGATTGTATGGATATGAAGAGGGCATTAGTTTACACAATAATGTTAACTTGGAAATAAAGGGACACTTATTCCTTACTACTCTTGGGCTATTTACTTTCATTTTCATTTTTTGAAATTTTGTCGTTCTTTTTCCGCAACCATTCTTTTTCCAACCAATGACAGACCGCATGCAATGCGGCCGAAACCTAAAACGTCTATGTCCTCTCCATCCTATGTACAACCGACCTTGTTGTATTATTACCTCACGCTACCTATTTACTTACTTTCTAGTATATATGACGTGTTCTCATTTTGAAAAGAATTTGGTTAGGCTTCGATATCTTCAACTATGGTATGAACTTGGGATTAGACCCGATAGTGTCAACGAATGCCACATGGATGATCTTGATCTCTACATGCTTGAGCAGGACAATTTAAAGGAACTTGAAAATCGATGTCTCAGAGTTCGGCAGCAAATGAATGAGTCTATACCTGAACCTGAGAAAGCTCTCGAGGATCTGCTATCAGTTGGTGAAAGCACAATCAAGGGTGCCGGAAATGGTTTGTTCTTTTCTCCATCTTCCGATGATGTTCAAATTATACAAGAAGGAACTGCAATATGTTATTACACAGGGCATCACCACAATTATCAATCGGCTCGAATCTTAGACGATAGATCTTACTTAATGTGTGTAAGTGGCGATTTTCTTATTGATTCTGGTCCATGCTTAAGCATCAAAGCAAGATTCATCAACGACCCATTAAATGAAGATTTAGTCAATTGCAAATTTATTCCTGATCCTGAAAATTTTCGAAGTGTAACTATTGCAACGAGAACAATATATGCCGGTGAAGAACTGTTTGCAAGTTATGGCGATGGATATTGGGCACAACAAGGGAAAGCGGGAACTGTTTTACGAACGCAATGATTTTTAAAAAGAAGGTACGTGTATTCATCGATTTCACTTTTATCACAGCAACAAGCCACAAAAATGTCAATGATGTACTTTAAATATATACGCTAAATTGAAGAGTCTTTCACTCTCGAGAGAAGCAACTTAATATGAGACATTGGCGAAGAAGAAGCACAGCTCTCAACACTTTTATTTTGTTCGTGAAATTTTTAGCTGTCCTCGGATTCACTACGAATTCTTGATATCGCCTTTTCTAACGTTGATCGATATTTTGTACAGTCGATATGATATTCTTGGTTAAAGAGATACCCTATAAAGTTTCCTTGTTCTTCCTCCTCGTCCATAATATGTGGTTGAACCTTATTTTCCTTGAAATCCTTCCATCTTTGGACAGACTCTGACTTTTCATTTGAATGCCAATCAAGAGGATCAGAGGCATTAGGCCGACTGTTAAAACGATCATAATATGACATATCTAAGAATAGTCCTTGTGCAGGCGCTACATTTATGTTCATGTATCGTTCAGTAAAAGACTCTTCTTGAATTTCTTTAGTTGCCTTGCCTCTCGCAACATCAATAGCCATGCTAATCATCTTTCTGATCTGATGTAATAGAAACGATTGGCCGACAACATGTGTATTGACCCACTCAATACCATGCTGGTCAACAAAAGGGTCTTGCACAGTAAAAGAATGGATGAATCGTTGAGTGCTGGCATCACCAGATGCCAACTTTGACGTGTAATTATGAAAGTAATGTGTACCCTCATATCTTCCCAATGAAGATCTTAATCCAGATAACGTCTCTTTCGAAACACGATATTGTCTCAACTTCTCTCGTATCGTCTTGATTTCTTCGGTAGACAACGAACCAGATTTCCCTTTTCTATTCAAGCATTCATCTTGCCCAGTAACTTCATCAAAGATTGTGCGCAGCTCATCCGCATCAAGGAGAGAAAAGCTTGGAAGCATGTATTGATATCGAACCTTATCACGCTGCGTTCGTGCATTAAAGGACTTCGGAACTTTGACCATATCTAAAATTTGTATATCATCAGGTAGCTGTTCGTTAATACGCTCACGGGCCTTCTCCAAGTTATCCTCTGGAACGAGAACTTTCATGGTACATACCTGAGCACAACTATGTACACCTTTATCAGTACGTGCACTGTTATTAAAGCCATACTTATTGGGAAAACCAAAATTGCTAGGGAGTAAAAGTCCCGCTTTGTACACACCAAGCTCCAGTTGTGCTTGAAGTGTATTTTGTCCTGTATTTATTTGCATACCTGAATAATTAGTCCCCAAGAAACCTAACAACATTGCAACCTTGCGTTTGGGTATTTTTCCATTATCTTCACCATCGTCATTTTCACCGTCTTCTGTTCTGACATGACCGAGGCTTTCTATGCTCGGTAAAGTGACGCCAAATTTTTGACGCATATCTGCATTTGCGAACGATCCTCCGTTAGGTTCAACTTCTACTACTTCACTTTCAGATGCCCATACTGGTTTATGAGGTGGAATATTTCCGCCCCCAGGACCTTTTGCTTTCTTCTTCTTTGGCCATCCTCCTCGCTTATTTGGATTTCTCTTATTTTTCTTCTTGTTATTGTTATTATCATGATTACTATCATGCATAGATGCCGATGTGGACTCAGTTGCTTCTTCATTCATTGCAGAAAAGTTCAATGTCAATATCGACCTGTGCGTAACGGAATACAAAGATGAAAGGCGATTAGTCCGACACAACATATAGAATGACAAATGAGAGCTATGCTGATTCAAATGCCTCGTTCAAGTTTGTGTGTTGTGTGGTTGTTGTTTGTTGTTTGTTGTATCCTATTGTGTCACTTACACCCAACTCGATGAGGTTATCGAAGATTAACCAATTGAAGTACTTTGAACTACTTAATCGAACACTTCCACGCGACAACATCATCTCATTTTCCTCATCATATTTTATCTTTCATCGTTGTATTTTTCATAATACCATGGCGTTAACAAAGAGATTAGCATGTGTCTTTGCCTGGGTCTCAGTCTTGTTATTACAGCGTTATGTGCAATCCAAGAAAATCAATCCGAATCACTCTGTTACAAAGCTGAAATCACAGAAACAGACTTCCAATCTCTTAACAAATGTCAGTGACAACGGGACGCCGTCGCCGTTTGCAACCATCTTTCCTGTGGCAGAGAGAAAAATAGGGACGAAGTTAACGGGAACAGGCAGTCGACGGAATAAATCCATTCTTATGATAAAGAAGGATGTAAAAAGGAAGAAAAACAAAAAGAAAAAACTTCAAATTACTTCAAAGTTATATGCAAAAGTTTCCACAGATGGGACCCTTTTGTTCTATTTTCCAAATGAAAACAACTCCAATGAACCTACTGCAAGAAGGAATGAAATTGTGTCATTGACAGCTGAGATAGGCGATCAGTATCAGAAAAATGAAGGCTCGGTTTTAATGGCCAAGTTTGTACCAAAAGAAGAAAAGATATTCGATTTCAATTGTATAGATGAATGGGTTCCACTGGATGGCATATTTGGGATTTATGAACTACCATCTGGTCCACATTTAGTTCTCATTGTTGATAGCGAAGAGATTTACAATACGCCTCCATCGTGTAATCAATGTTCCAATAATCCTCTTCTACAAATTCGGCGCATAAAATCAATGGAAATCATTCCATTACAACTTTTTGGGAAAGATGGACAAATAATAGAAAAAAAGGACAATGAAGATGAACAACGGCAATTTCAACGTTTGAGAGACTCCTTCAAAGAACATGATTTTTACTTTCTATCCCCCTTGAAGGATTCCATTGTGTCTGCTCAAAATAATATTGTAGTTCCAGATATCACTCATACTTTGCAGCGGTCTTTTCTATATTGGAAAGATAAAGAGTTAGAGAACACTTTCGAACCAGATACTATGGAGAGAGACTCAAGTGATATTTCAATTCAGGATGAAGATGTCGAAAAGGAAGAAATCGCCCACGAATCGATCACTGCAGAACACAAGGGAGATGAAACAGATACGTTCAATACAGTTCAAAAACCTACAAATTGGTGGTGGTCCCTTATCAGTGAAGAAACCAAATATCAAAGACCTGATTCGCGATTCTTTTGGAATGAATATGCAACTGAACCGCTGCTGAAGGCTTTCAATACGAGTACATCGCCTGAACCTTATACAAAGTTGCTGGATCATATAATACCTGTTACTTCAGCTTTTGTTGGAGTCCAAAAGGATATATCTATTTTTCCAAACTCTACAAGTGCTGTTAAAAATTTGCAGTATGATCAGCTGCTAATAAGTAGAAGAAGTAAATACAGAGCAGGTACTCGATTCACAAAGCGAGGAGCGGATGCTTCAGGTGATGTAGCAAATTATGTCGAAACGGAACAGATTTGCATTCTTCACGACGATAGAGACAACAATTACACTTTAAAAGAAGTGTATGCTCATGTCCAGACTAGGGGATCAATACCAATACGTTGGTCTAGTCCCACAGACATTAAAACGTATCGGCCTAAGGTTATGATTGGTACAGATCCTTTAGCACAAGCTAGAGCGCTCAGAAACCATCTATTTGAACAGTTGAGTTTGTACAGCAGCCAAACAAATAAAAAAGTGAAACTAGATTTTGTAAACTTGATAGATAAACACAGTGATCAAGGCCGTCTTGGTAGGACCTTTGCTGCTATCCTTGATGCGGTACTTTCAGCCTACTCTACAAATGACAAATCTCCCAATCCTCAACTAATTAAATCGGATTCTGTCAGACACATATGGTTTGATTTTCACGCCGAATGTAAATCTGGACGATGGGATAGACTTAATAATTTACTCAAAGAAGTTCGTCAAACGCTTGACGACCAGCGTTATTTTTGCGTTGTTCCCGATGGGACTGTTTGGGATATCGTTAGTACACAAGATGGTGTCGTACGTACAAACTGCATGGATTGCTTGGATAGAACAAATGTTGTTCAAAGTATGTTTGGACGGTATATGATTTATCAGCACTTTAACGATCGGTTAGGTGTAGTTTCTTCGGAACCTAAAGGCTCGGTGAAACGCTTTTTGCCTCTTGATTTCACTGTTGCATTTAAAAGGAACATGATGTCTTTACCTTGGAAAGAAGGAGAAGAAAAGCACAGACTTTTATGGGCGGATAATGCGGATGCGATATCTAGGTTGTACGCTGGTACTCCAGCTCTTAAAGGAGACTTCACTCGTACTGGTAAAAGGACACGACGTGGAGCATTAGACGATGGAATGAATTCTCTTCAGCGATTCTATTTGAATAACTTTATTGATGCAGATCGTCAAGAGGGTATGGACTTGCTCACTGGTTATTCTATTTTCGATACAACGGATACGAAGAATGAAATGTCAAAACAAGAAGACAATGTTAGAAATAATATTCATTCTCCTCTAAAGACGCGGTATCTAAAAAGGTTAATGGAACGGGAAAAGCTGCAAAAAGAGCTTGAAATGGATTCTCGATTAAGTTTATATTGGCTGCCCGGAGATCTTCAGAGCCATTTACGATCTGCAGCAGCTTTATCTGCAATAAATGTTGAGGCAGCACACTTCAATGAACACGTTTCTCAAATGTCTTTATCCTCGGCTCTTCGTGATATCGACAGGCGGGCAAAAACAGATGATCCATGGTGGGCTGAATTTGATAGTGAGAGCGACTCAGACACAACAACGGATAAGTTGATTCTTATAACTAAACCCACAGGAGGTCATATGCTGGGTGCAATTATCGCTGTGATGAAAGCACCAATAACAACCGCAATTGCTTGTATAGGAGTTATGCTATCAGGAATGGGGAAATATGCAAATGATAACGATGTCTAACTCACATCATTATTGATTTGCGCTACCAATATAAGTGATTGCAACGTCCGAGTTTGAAATCTGCATTGATTGCATCCATCTTTTCGGATGCAGGATCAACTTCCAAACTATACTATACCTCGGCTGCTCACCTGCCAGTGAAGTGGGAGAAACGACACTATGTTGGATGTCTTGATCCATAATTATGCATCTACCTGGTTTAGGGGTCACCTCAAATGTTTCACCGGTAGGAGGATCGAAAAACTTTGTCGTTGCCCCCCAATCTTGATGCCATTCGTCATTCAAATACAAGAGACAACTGACAAAGCGTGGTTTGCCGGCATTTCTATTGTAGTATCGACCAAAGACATCTGTCCATGGAGATGCTGGTGTTGTGTTGGGATCAGCGTCGATGTGAACAGAAAACGCATCTCCGAATGTGGGAGCATTTACAGTCAGCGGGGAAACGTTTCCATAGACAGCTTCTGGCATTCGCGACACAATAAAATCAGGAAATAACACCGATAATTTTTGCTCTACCTCTTTGATGGCATCATGATTGTTGTAACACAAGTCCACTATGTATTCCTCTTTCATTCCCCAGCAAGTTGCCTCTTCATGTTCTTGGTCTGGTGTGTCATTCAGAGCACCTCTACTGAAAATCCTCGGATCAGGACCTTTTGATTTATCGTCCCATGATCCATCACGCTTTAGAATCACATCTAGCAATCTTTCGCGTAGATTATTGTCTATAAAATTGTCAAATATCATGATATTACTAGTATCGAAATATTCTTTTCGGGTGTAAACATCCAAGACTAATCCCTTGTCAATTTCGACGATTGCGGTCACCATCTCATGGACCGATGTATCTTCTGCAACTTCTCCCCCTTCAATAGGCTCGCGAAGATCATATTCATTAATGGTCTCTTGAACAATACTGGTCAACTTTGAAATCAACGATTCATCCTCGTAACCCTCGGCGTTGGGCTCGATAGAAATCAAAACAGGCTGCTCAATTTGATTTCCAATCAAAGAATCAATTTTAGTAGCAACAATGGATTGAATAGACGCTAACCTTTCATCGTCGTCATCATCATCATCCCAGTCCATAGCATGATTCAAACTTAAGAGAACTACTCTCCCCAACGCACCAGGGACTATATCATGACTGATTGTAACACATTCAAGTCGATCCTCGCTTGTTGCAAATGACACATCCGATTCACTAGCCGCTTCTCTTATAGCCTCGAAAATAATAGGTATTTCATCTTCTGATATGCCAGCCAAACCTATACATTCAAGATTCACCTCTTCCTGCGTGTCGTTGATCATTGTAGCATGATTCGATGCTGTCATTGGTCGTACCATGCAACGATTTCGCATACAATGAGTACCTATACAAGTTTTTTCAGAAATGACGCTAAATCCTTGCACATTATGATTGATCAGATGGAAACAAAGTAACACCAGTATCAGACATAAACCAAGATGCATTAGGAACATTATTTTTAGATTTATGAACAGAATCAAAAGGAACAGAGATACTTCGACTGGCTCGTTTAAAAATTTATGGTTTGCTTATCCACGAAGTATCTGGGTGTTGTTGTCGTTGGTCGTCGTGTGTCGTGCGTCCTCCTCCTTTCGAGTTTCCGTGGTTGGTTGGTTTTCGAATGATGGGATGATGACTGATCGCGTCTCTCATTTTTTCTGTCACTGGTTTTGGCGCGCAGCTTTTTGTGACGTTGGCATCCACGCGACACCTCCCCGTGTTGGTTGGAGATATGTCAAGAAGGAAAAGCTTGAAGCTGCTGTTGAAAAAGCTCGTGTTTGACCTTCTCTCAAATAAGAAACGCACGTCGTAAGATAAAAAGGATTTGATTTAGGCTTCACAAGTTTGTATCCACGACGAGTTGGCGTCAAAGTACAAAGTAAGTAAGGTTTCAAGATGCAGTACGATGCTCTCACAGGTTTTGCGCAATCGTTTCAGTACGCATTTCCTTGCATCTCTCCATGTTTGCTTCCCACTTTTTGATGAATGCACGATCTCGTTATTCCTATGGCGATCGATGCACTGATCATATTCAAATTGTACTTCATATTTTTTTTTTTAAACATCGTTTATCTCACATAAGCTTCAACGTCATATATTCACTCAGAAATCACATCCAAATGAAAATGGATAAACATTCAAACTCGATTACAAGTAGGAAGCACAAAAGATTCACA
>Ga0213868_10000849_pt1 | contig 29794 bp, 21 predicted proteins | sample PICome_9_FD_160087 | JGI IMG/M metagenome (GOLD analysis project Ga0213868, IMG submission 160087) | Coastal seawater microbial communities near Pivers Island, North Carolina, United States - PICO127 | ecosystem: Environmental > Aquatic > Marine > Coastal | place: USA: North Carolina... | reverse complement strand
ACTTTCGGACGAGCGTTTGCTGGGCGTCGACTTGGCCGGGGGCAGTGGCGTTTCCGCCAGGTACGATTTCTCCATAGGGGCGCCCTGTTGATTGGATCGTTTGGGCGAGCAGCGATCGCAAGCGCTGCAGGGCTCGTCGTGATTCGGGATCGTCGATGAGGTTCCTGCGCTCGTTGTTATCTCGATCGATACGGAAGAGCGCGTCTTCGTAGTAGAAATTCGGATTCGCGGATCCGCGCGTCCCTATGCCTGCCCGGTTCAAGGGAGCCATGACTTTGGGCAAGTTCTCTGGCTTCGAATTTCGGATGACGCTTAGATGTTCTTTGGGATAACGCACGGCGATGTATTTGTACTCTTGGGTGCGAATCGCCCGCCCGAAGCCTAGCTCCAGATACAAATGATTTCTCCAGCTATCTGGAGCCTGCCCCCCGAATAGAGGAGCAAGGCTTTTTCCGTCCAGTTCGTAGGCTGTAGGAATATCCGCATTGCCGAGGTCGAACGCTGTCGCCACGATATCGATACTCTGAACAAGGGCTTTGCTTTCAATGCTTCCCGCGATCTTGCCTGGCCAACGCATGATGAAGGGTACGGAAGCGCCGTCGATATCGAATAGAGATCCTTTTTGGCGAGAGCCATGATCGGCCGTGAACACGAGCAGCGTGTTATCGTCGATGCCGAGCTTCTCGAGTTTCTTCAAAATTGCTCCCAAGCCAGCATCAATCCAGGAGTAGCCAGCGTGCCCTTTATTAGGATCGAGTCCACGCTGGGAAAGTTCGCTAAGGATCGCTTCACGCGTTAGCATACCCTCTGGCAGGATGGGAGCTTGCTCTAGACCGGAGCCAGAGACGAGCGGTTCGGCGATGGATCGGCTCCAGGATCCGTCTGGCCCATGAACGAGTGTGGTGCAGAGGTGGAGGTAAAACGGCTCACCATTTCCTGATTGAACGCTATCTTCGATGAACTCGAGCCCGGCATCGATGGTCCACTCCAAGTTGTGCTCGGCGTAGGGTTTCTCCATATTTCCCAAGTAGATGTTCTTGGCCCAGTCGAATCCGCGCGATGTGAGCAGCTTGCGGTATTGGAGTTCGTTGTAGCGAAAGGCTTCGCTCAATTCGGGGGAGCGCTTGGCATCGCGAGGAATGTATTTCAGGCCCCATTTCTTGTAGTCCGAATCGGTACGCAAACTCTCAATACCGCTGGCATGGTACTTGCCGACAAATCCCGTTCGATAGCCAGCCTTAGATAGAACGCCTGCGACGTTCAGGTTGTCCGCCTCCAGGCCCATGTTGAAGGCAGGGAAGGCCTGGTGGCCTTCTGGGTTTTCGTGCCGGAATGGATCGGAAGTGGATCGGCTCGCGTAGCGGCCGGTGAGAAAGGAATAGCGCGAGGGGGTGCAAACGGTGCTGGTTACAAAGCCGTTATGGAAGAGCATGCCTTCCCGAGCCATACGATCCAAGTTAGGCGTCCAGACCTCGCCGCCATAGGCGCCAATGGATTCCTTGTCCTGGTCGTCCGTGAGAAAGACGATGATGTTAGGACGCTCGGCGAGAAGCGAGATTGAGCCGAGCGCGAGCAGAGCAGCGAAGAGGCTCCATTTGGTGCGGTGTTGGTGCATTGAAACTGTGTTCGATCTGGAGCAAGTGATATATTCGCGACAAGAAGCGGTATTCAATAGGAAACTCTGATTCGCTGATGATCTAACAAACGAAATAGATCACTTAGAGACTGGCTACAGGTCCATATCAATATCGCTAACGTCGAATTGGCCTTGATCGATATTGAACTTGTGGAGTAGCTCCAGGCAGAGATTGCACGTTGGATTGGGCTTTTCGGTTACGGCATAGGCCCAATGACGATAGCCGCCACCCGCCACGATGGTAGGAAGATTATTGCAGGTTTGATCGAAGGAAAAGACCTTCTATTTCAACGACAACCGAAACATTTACCCCACTCTGGTCGAAGATACGTCGGGAGAGTGGCTCGCTGTCTGGGACAGTTCCAATAACCCCGACAAACGCCGCACGGCTATCCGATTCGGAAGGTTAAAAATTAATAAGCATACTTCGGGAATTTCAGCTCGCCGTGGATGAAGGCACTGCAGATCGCTTCGTCAAACCCTGAGTCCAAGATTTATCAGCACTTCCTCAGCTGCTAACCATTGGTTGGATCAAGCCCAATCGCGATAGGCTTCCACCAACTCTTCGTATGCCTTTTTATAAAATACAATATCGGCACTATGAACAATCAACTGGGCTCCGAGGTCTTTCATGTGTTTGGCGTGGTCCATATCGAAGGCGAGCGTCCCAAATACTTTTCCTTCGGCGATCGTTTTTTCAGCGATTATTCGAGCCGCTTCGAGCGTCTCGTCTCCTTTGACATCACCAGGCCTTCCTGTGAGAGCCGAATAGTCACCGGGACCAAAGAAAACGCAGTCTACTCCCGCGACTGAAGCGATTTCCGAAACGTTTACTAGTGCCTTGGGCGATTCGATTTGCGTGGTAACCCAGGTGTCTTCGTTCGCTCTATTCGTATAGTCTTCGGCTTGATACTGACCGTAATTATTATCGGGGCTTCCCCCGTCAAATCCGCGTTCGCCCACCGGATAGAATTTCGACCAACGAACAACTTCGCGAGCTTCGTCCGCGGATTCACATCGCGGATACAGTATGCCGAGGGCTCCAGCTTCAAGAAGACGACCCATTCGCATGTATTCCCAGCGTCCTGGGCGAGCGAGTATATCTACGTCGCCAACCCGAGATGCCCGGGCGAGGTTAGCGAAGGTTTCTACGCTTTTATCAGCGTGCTCTAAATCATACCAAAGAAAATCCAGACCAGATTGGCTCAGTACTTCCGTGTGCACAGGGTCCGTAGACTTGACAAGAGTGCCTATGGCGACTCCTCCCTTCTTCCAAATTTCCTTAACTCGACTCTGTTTCATATGGGTAATTCAAATCAGTATTAGAACGTATTCTTAATCGCATCTTCCCCCGATTGACACTCAATGTTCTAGCCAATTGATGTCAAACGTGATAAAACTTATCGTTTCATAGGGGTTAGACTCTCCAACTTCGACCAACAGTCCAACAGTGCCATCGGTGAGACCGACCATGTTCGAGTAAGCTCCGGGACCTTCATGTATCATTTTGCTGACTGGCCAAGTTTTTCCTTCGTCGTAACTTAAGCGAGCCGTAATACCCTCGCGCTTGTCGCCGGTAGGACTGGAAAAGAGAATGCGACTACGATTTTTTTCGGGCCAGCTGAAACGAAGGATATTCGCCTGGCAAACGGGTGATTGAAGTCCATCATCCAAATAAACCGGAGCGAAACTTATCCCGCCGTCCTCGCTTACGGCCACCGCCCGATTCCCTTTCCCGTGATAAGAGCGCATGTTTTGCATCACTGAGCCATCGGCGAGCTCGACGACGGTAGACTCGTTTGTAAGTGGTTCCTGGATCGCACCAAGGCTCCAGCTATCGCCGTGATCGTCGGAGTAAATGATGTGCGAGCGATAGGTTTTCGAATCTCTCTCAGCAGTGATCCGATCGGAATGATTTGCGGGAATGACCAGGCGACCCTTGTGGGGACCTCGCGTCAGTTGAATGCCGTTTCCAGGACCAGTTGCATACCAGCGCCAATCTTTCTTACGAAGGTGCGGAAGCTCTTTTGGCTTGGCCCAGGTTTTGCCATCATCGTTCGAGTAAGTGACCCAAGGTGAACGGGGATGCTCACTCTTCCCAGTCATGATGGCATTTTCGCTATCGCTTCCTAGATTCCATGTAAGTAATAGCCAGATAGTACCTGTATCCAAATCTACAACCGGACATGGATTTCCACAGGTGTTATCCTTGTCGTCCCAAATCACTTCGATTCCGCTCCACGTTTTACCGCCATCTAACGAGCGACGCATTATGAGATCGATATCGCCTTTGTCGCCAGCCTCGCGACCTTCGGCGAAAGCTAAAAGGGTTCCATCTTTGGTTTTGCAAATAGCGGGAATGCGGATGTTATTGTATCCATCCACTGCCTTGCGAAAGAGGACTTGAGTCTCTATTGTATTTTCTACTCCCCAAAGTAGCGTTCCGAAAGCTAATTGTGCGAAGAGTATCTTGGGGAAGATAAGAATAAATTTATGCATTGAGCTCATCTATTGAATAGTTTCCAGAATTCTTCTAAGTTATATATAAATGTAAGTGTATTCAACGGTACCCAGCAGGTAAAATAATCAGTTCAGGAATGCTTTCCTTGTGGGGAATTTATCCAAATCTACTTCCCGGATTTGCAGGAAAACTACCCGTTCCCAGCGATGGGGACAGAAGATATTGATAACGCCATCATCGATAAACGCATCTAAATAGGACGTGTTGTAGTCTCGCCAGATATTGTCGAAAAAGGGCTCGAGAGCTGTCGCGAACACGAATTGCGGTTCGCTCCAGTTACGACCTACGTCCCCAGAGGTAGCGAACCAGATTTCGGAGCGGTCGTAATGCTGAGATCGGTTGCCAGCAAGGTCAGCGGTTTGGATCTTACTCCTATTGTGATGGAAAGCGATGAGCGTTTTGCCGTCGGACAACGTGAAAAGCATAGGTGGTGCATCGGGATGCACTAAAGGAGTAGGTTTTGGATACGTCCACGATTTGCCATCATCCTCACTCCATGAACCCCAAAGATATCCCGTCGCCGTTCGCGTCATGAAAAAGATATTACCGTTTCCCAGGTTGATAGGGCGGCCTTCATCCATGCGATTAAATCCTTTGGCATACCAGCCCCCATGGCGTTGACCTGGCAGCAGTTCCCAGGTCTGTCCTTGGTCTTCGCTCCGCAACAAATACTGTCGCGTCATTATTGGCTTGTAGGACCAGTCGGCCTCGTGAGATCCAAGAAGCCAAGCACCCGAATCTGTTTCCGTCATGCGCATAACCGACATACCACGAAACTCAGGATCATTTTTAGGACGAATGATTCTCACTTCCGACCAGGTATGGCCATCATCGTCGGAGTAGCGATATCCAATGGGCGCGTTTTCCGATAATCCGTGCGTCTCAGGTTCGTACATATCCCAAATCGGCTGTGTACCGAAGGCATAGATACGTTCGGAACTCTTGGGGATAAACGGAATGAAACCGTGTTGGTTGTAATCGATATCAAAGGCAACCGTTGGGCCCTCCCACGTTTTTCCTTTGTTGTTAGATCGGTAAGCCAGCATGTCATTGACCTTGCCTTCCCCGCGCTTACCGGCGCCACCATAATGTCCGCCGTCTGGAAACATCACCAGATAATCTCCTTTTGGCGTAACGGTACCTCGAATTTCATATAAGCCTCGCTTAGCATCACGCGCTCGGTGGATGATCTCGGCCTCTAAGTAGGGAGCTAAAACGATTCCTAGCTCACGGTCCAATTTTAACGACCGTGGAAGCGCATCCGTTTTGAACTCGCGATCTTGAATTACAATGGATTCGGCAATGGTATTCGGGCTTTCCTTCATGTGAGCGGACCCCAAGAAGACCAAAATGCAGTATATAGTTATCAACGTTTTATGGCTCATGGCTTTATCCTTTTCGTTGGCCTTGGACTTCTCTGGATACGAAAAGTGACGCCAATGAGCCAGTGCCGAAACAGATACCGATTCCGACAAAGCCAAAAAGCAGCCCATTGAGATCGGTGAAGTACTTTACGAATACAATCGCGATCAGGCTACAGATTACGCCGATCCAGGCGTGGGTGGCATTGGCTTTTTTCGTGAGAAGGCCGAGAAGAAATAGTCCGGCTAGCGGACTGGCGATTAGTCCCATGAGTCCGATGAGAAAGTCGAACATGTGACCAATGTCCATACTGGACATAATAATGGCGATCGTGGTGCCCAATATTCCGAGGCCGCTAACGATTTTGCGAGCGAATCGCAGCTGGTTCTCGTCGTCCCAAGCGGACTTGAATCTACCTATAAAATCATTGGAAACTGCAGTGCATATGGAATGCATGCTGCTATCTAAACTCGACATGGCAGCGGCGAATACACCTGCGATAACCAGTCCAGCCAAACCAGCGGGCATTTGATGAGCGACGAACCAAGGAAGGACTTGATCGTTTTTTTGGAGCGGACCCAGAAGATCCGGATTGGATTTGTAGAAAACGAATAGAGCGATGCCCATTAAGGAGAAAATCAACGTCGCTGGAATGGCGAGCAAGGCATTGGTCCAGACGGCCTTCTTAGCCTCTTGTTCGGAGTTCGTAGTGAGGTAGCGTTGAACCACTGCTTGGTCTGACGTGTAGGGCACGAGCGCGTTAGAGAATATACCTCCGAGCATCAAGACCATGAATGAGTCGGTGGCCCAAGACCATTCAATGGGTGGCAGTTCGAATTTTCCAGCTTCTTTCCCGATTGAAACCAAAGTTGATAAGCCCCCATCTAAATTAGACACGACTATTCCAAGAGCGAGGAGAGCGCCTCCCATAAGTACTACGACTTGGACAACGTCCGTCCAAATAACCGCTTTAATGCCTCCAAACGCGGTATACACGGTGGATATCATTCCCATCATGAGAATGCAGAGAGTTAGGTTGAATCCAGTGACGGCAGACAAGGCAAGTGCAGGAAGAAAGACTACAATCCCCATGCGTAACAGCTGGAAAATAATAAAGGACGCACTGCCAAAAAGGCGCAGGCCGAGATCGAATCTATTTTCTAGAAATTGATAAGCGGTGACTGCGTTGATTCTTCGAAGTCGAGGAATGTAGATCAAGGCGATGAGCGGTGCGACGATGAGAATACCGAAGTTTAATATTATCGCTGACCAGCTTGTCGCGTAGACACGAGCGGGAAGGGCGAGATAAGTAATCGCGCTCAAAGTCGTACCGAATATACTGATACCCGCCGCCCACCAAGGAATCAATCTTCCTCCCAAATAGAAATCCTCTGCCGTCTGCGTGTTGCGTGCACAGACAAATCCGATTGCGAGTAAGCCTCCGAGATACACTATCAGTGTCGTCCAATTAAGAGCTCCGAAAGAGGCCGCGATTGGCGTGGCGGTGAGCTTCCAGATTTTAGGAGAGCGTACGCGGGGGCGGATTTCTCCCGACGCTACAATAAAGTCGTCGTCCCATTTCGCAATCTGGGTGGTGACATGGTTCTGCGGCATCGTCCCCGCCTTTTGCCAGCTATCGATTAGAGCATTGTACCCCCAGACCTGTTTTGGAAATCCGGGATGCTCATCCTTTAGTTCGTCCGCTGAGTGAAATAGAGATCCATCCGCACCACCTATTATCAAAATGTGATTTTCTCCAACTGGGATCGCTTCACCCGCCATCATACAGGCGGGCGAGTCCGCGAGCCGTTTCCAAGAAGTGCTAGACGAACTATAGGCGTAGGCGTCTTTCAAAAATTCGAGCTCGCCATTTTCGCCTTCGCGTCGACCGCTGAAAATATAGATCTGGTTCTCGCGTCCATTGTTCTGAGCAGCGAGTATATTAAATGCACGGGAAGGTCCGGGCCAGCTAGGCAATTCCTCCCACCCGAACGAGTCGTTCCCCTTTTTATCTAGATCCAAGACCCAGAAGTTTTTCATAGCCTTTGAAAGCTCATTTGTCTCGCTTCCACCGGCCAGATACACTTTTTGACCCAACGTAGTGGCCGCTCCATACACCAAAGTCGACGGAAGATTCGGCAAGTTTTCGCGTTGAACGGATTTAGTTGCTGAATTCCAAGTCAGTAAAAAGACTTCGTCATAGGTGTTCGAGGCATCGTTTCCCCCCATGCAAAGCACCCCCAAATCCGTCGTCACGGAACTTCCGTATCCAATCGGTCGCGGCAGTTTTCCGCCGCTATGCCAGACACCGGTTTTATCAAGCACCCAGATATCGTCATGCCAAATTTTGGCTTCTCCCCAGTAGGGTTTCGGGAAATTCGCTCCACCCGCCACGATGAGAGTATCGTTGCTGACACCGATAAAGGGACCCGCAACCCCTAAGGATTCTGACTGGTTACCTGAAGGTGGAAGTTCCGCAACTGCTTTCCATTTGAGATAGCTTGGATCGCTCGTCTCCTCGCCCCAAGATGGCTCTCCAATCGTCACCATTGATCCCATGAAAATAAGTACTAGTAATTTATAACGTATTCTAGATATCATAACAAAGTTAGAGTATTGGGTATTTTGAGACAAATTAGAGAGGGTAATAGCGTAATCTTGAAGGAGGGACGATATTCAGCCAACTCACCTTTTCTTCCACTTGTAATTTGAGGGGTCAAAATCGTAGGCTCCTTTGGTTGGCACTTCCTCCGCGTAGTGATTAGGTAGCCAGGCTTTGAAGGGACCCACTAGCTCCGGGTGTTTTTCAATTAGGTTTGTCCATTCATGGGGGTCGCTAACTCGGTCATACAGCTCCTCCCCTTTTCTTCCTTCGTCATACTGTATGTAGCGCCAATCCCTGGTACGGATAGCCGTGTTGCCTTTCAAATAGTCGATGATTGCAGGATGTTTCCATTGAGCTTTCGGATTCTCCAGCAAAGGCCCAATGTCGATGCCATCCAAACCAGAGGGTACCGGCAATCCGCATAGCTTCGTAAGCGTCGGGAATAGGCAAGTCAGGTCTACTGGACTTTCCGTCTCCGAGCCGGCTTGCGTGACGCCTGGAACGACCATGATGAAGGGAACATGGGTCGACCGCTCCCAAAGCGTGTTTTTCGCATAGTGATCCTTTTCCCCGAATGCATACCCATGGTCGGACCAGAGAACGACGATCGTGTTTTCCCGGTAGGCACTTTTGTCGAAAGCATGCATCAATTCCCCCACCATAGTATCCGCGTGTGCAATACTTGCTAAGTAGGACTGAACACAGTGCCGAAGATCATCGTATTCTTCGATCATTCGAAGATCGTTGCGCCGGTATTCAGCCATGATTTGACCCCCTTCAGGTATATCGTCCAAGTCCCCAGGTTTATTGATAGGAAGTTCGACTTTTTCCTTCGGTAACACATCAAAATATTTCTGCGGAGCGTAGAATGGCAAATGAGGCTGGAAAATTCCAACTGCCAGGAAGAATGGATTCTCGTGATCCCGGGAAAGAAATTCACTAGCCCAACGCACCGTTCGAGCATCACCCATTTCATTATCGTCTACTTCCATTGGCCCCCAATCGAGCGAATCGTTCGGGTGGCGGGGCATAGTCGTCAGAAAACGACGATCTTCGCCACGACTTTTAAAATAATCCACAATCAGATCCTTATCCTGAACCAGATCGAAATATTCATCCCATTGATCCGGTGGATTGAAGCCAACCGTGTGGTGATGGACCTTGCCGCCACCTGCCGACGTATAGCCATGATTTCTAAAATAATGGGGTAGCGTCACCAAATCTGGATACGCCGGTCGCCACCAATGACCGTTACTGTACAAACCCGTTGTTGACGCACGTTTCCCTGTAAGGATCGCCGCCCTACTTGGGGCGCATTTCGAACTTGGAGCGTGGGCGTTCGTAAAGAGCAATCCTCTTTCAGCTAGGGCATCAATGTTGGGCGTTGGAACCCTATCTGAACCGAGACAGCCCACCCAATCGTTCATATCATCAACGGATATGAAGAGAACGTTTGGACGGGGCGTGGCCGCATCTAAGAATTGAAGAGCGAATGCCGAGTGGAGAATGAGGAGTATTTTAAAGAATTTCATTTTTTTAGATTAGGGTAAAGACCTCCGAACGTGCCGCGGTAGTTTTGTCTTGTATCGCGGCACGCTCGGAGGTCGCTGCTCTAAACAATATCGTTATTTCAATTTACACATAGCGTAGTTAGATAGTGATTTCCGTCGATGACTCGATTGTAGGAGTCATTTGTCCGTCAGCTTTACGAATTGCCTCGAGTTCTATCCGAAGATGTTTTTGAAAGAGGCTTATATCGGCGCTATGGATCAGGAGGTTTGCTCCCATATCGAGGAACCTTCTCTGTTGCTCGACGTTGCCCCAGAAGTGGATTCCTGCCCCGACACCCGCAGCACGTCCTTTCTTGAAAATGGTTTCGCAGGCTTCCAGAAAGATGGGCTCGTCATATCCTTCGGGTACGCCGAGGCTACAGGAGAGATCGTGCGGGCCAATGAGCAAAGCATCCAAACCAGGCACGGCCAGAATTTCATCCAAGGCCTCTATCGCTGGCTTGCTCTCGATATTGACGAACATCAGTCTATTCTCCGCACCCTTTGCTACGTAGGATTCGAGCTTCTCCTCGACATTGGTGCCATCGAGCATTCGCTGCAGTTTCTGCCCTTTGATAGGACGGCATTTGACCGCACCACGCAGAGCCTGCACCTGCTCTGCGGTTTCCATGTAGGGAGCGACTATTCCTGCCGCTCCTGCATCGAGTGCCATCGTCGCCGTGTAGGGGTCGGGGGATGGAATACGCACAATAGGAGGGAGACCAAGTGCCGCGTATGTCTGGCACATCCAACTCAATTCGGCTCTATCGATCGCGATGTGCTCGGTATCAATGAATACGAAATCGAGCCCACAATCGCACACAGCTTCGGGCCACCGCGGCGAAGGCGATACGATGAGCGTGCCGAAGACTGTTTCTCCCGCGACGATTTGGTTACGTAAATGAGTTGATGTCATGGCTTGAGTTTGAGTTTTCCGAAATGGATGTGAGTTCGTGGCGTATTGGCTGTGCCGCTATCCCATACACAGCGAAAATCTCCCGGTGCCACTTCGGCAAGAGTGGGATAGGAGTTCTTGATACCCGCGTGGTAAAACGTCATCTCGTCGCTCCAGCCTTCCCCAGCGGGCTTTATCTTGTAACGCAAGGAAGTGCGGCCCCCATTTGGGAATCCCGGCGCCTTGCCGCGCTGAGCAGGACCGTCATTATAGACGTAGATATGGGTCCCGTTTGACGACTGGCCAAAGTAGCCTTTTGATTTTGCATTGTGCAAATCCGGCTCCGGTTGAGCTACGCTCCAGTTACGACCCCCATCGGTACTCACACTGGAATATGCACGCGGCGGGTTTGTGGTGAGACTCGTGTCGTCATAGTCAGCCGTTCGCATCACTATTTTGAGTTCTCCCTTCTTCCCCCAAGGAGCAATATTCCCTTCGTGCAGGAAGACCCGAGCCTCCGTCGGTTGAGGAATAAAAGCTTCCAGCTTCCACTCCAACAAACTGCTACTGCTCAGAATAAAATGATCGCGCGATCCTCTCGGGTCTGCTGCAAGGGTATTGCGATGGGCCGGAAGGAGATATCGTTTTTCCCCCTTTATCTCAGTCTCGACGACCCCAGCGTTCAGAATTAGCGGACCCGTATAGCGCATGGCCATTTCAACGGGTGTCCATGAAAATCCCCCATCAGCAGTAAAAGCTGCGACCAGATGCGATTCTTCGCTATTTTCAGAAGCGATCGGATTACGCATAGCGTAACACCAAATCACTTCCTGACCTGGAATCTTGTAGAGAACGGGATTCGCATACGCGAATTGCAACTCTCCCTTACGCTGCCGATGATCGAAGATCGGAATCGGCTCTTCCCATGTATCCCCATCATTTTTCGAAACGGTCGCCAATATGTCCCCCATGTCTTTCTTGCCGTTGACCATAGCTCCGAAGGCCACAATCAAATGATTCTTCTTTTGCCCTTTTATGATGAATGGTTGCCAGACACGCCAAGCGTGCGGATGCTGCTCTATCCGGCGAATTGTCCGTACGTCCATGACGTCGCCTTCGTATTCGATTTCCTCTCCATAGCCGTTCGTTGACACCAAAGCAGTGATTAGAAAAATGAAAGTGAAGAGTTTGATATGCTTAAACAAAGTAGGGGTCGAATTCATGGTGCAATTGTTTTGGTTAAAATTAAGGATTCCTTAGATTGCGGCAAATAGTTCGTTTCCGAAAGGGTACCCTGCGAGGCAATCCGATCGATATTTGGGCTAATCGCGACTGTATCGCCATAGCTCCTGAGGGCGGGCCGTAAGTCGTCTATGGCAATAAAGAGCACGTTTGGAGAACTTCGGGCTCCGAATTGAAAAATGCAAATTGCAAAATGAAAAATGAGGAGAGATTTTAGGGTGCTCTTAACTTTTCCAGGGCAGGACAGCGACCTCCGAGCATGCTGCACAAGAAGATGGAGCCAAGCCGAAGTGACACGCCCGGAACCCATTGCCCTACCTAACTTCATAGTAAGGATTTGCTCGCATTGGTTCTGCTCCGACTTCGGTCTGCCATTCATGTAGTTCTGCAAGCAATTTTTTAGTGCGCTCGGGTTGAGCTTCTGCGAGATTTTTCGTTTCACTAATATCATTGGACAGGTTGTATAGCTCGATTTCGCCGGTTTCCAAGAACTCAATGAGTTTCCAAGAGCCCCGTCGAATGATCGAAACTGGAATGCTGTGCGGGTGCTGATTGTAATGCGGGTAGTGCCAAAAGAGATCCTCGCGATCGAGCGCCGTCTCTCCTTTTAGCAGAGCAGATAGGCTCAGGCCATCTTGATGTTGATACGGGCGTAGGGGCAATCTGGTCACTTCGAGAATAGTCGGATATAAATCGTTCGTGATTACTGGAACGGAATTCACGCTCCCTCGCTTCGATATTCCAGGTGCCTTTATTATCATGGGTACACGAATACCTCCTTCATAATGCGATCCCTTGTTCGCTCGCAACGGCGCATGGTCGGTTGCTTTCCATAATCCACCGTTGTCCGAAGTGAAGATAACCATTGTATTGTTTTCCAGTCCAAGCTCGCTTAGGGTTTCCATGACTCGGCCGACGCTTTGATCGACGCTCTCCACCATTGCCGCATACGCGGGTTGGCCTTGACGCTCCTTTTCGGGGATCGCTTCGTAGCTGGCGATCATCGACTGTTTTGCTTGAAGCGGTGAATGCACGGCGTAATGGGAGAAGTATAGAAAAAACGGGTTGTCTTTATTTTGGCGAATCAACGCAACGGCCTCATCGGTTAGCCGATCAGTCAAGTACTCGCCACTTTTTCCATCCGGTAGGGTTGTTTTCACTACAGCACTTCCCGTGGTTGGTACCGTCCACTTCCCAGTATATGGATAAAAGTAGCCACCCGGAGCTCCATGCTCGCTTCCTGCAATATTCACATCGAATCCATGCTGAGCCGGTAACGAGAAGGGAGGCCCTCCAAGATGCCATTTGCCAACATGCAAGGTTGCGTATCCAGCCTCTCTCAACGTTTCAGCGAGCGTGAATTCCTCGAGGGGTAATTCTCGCAGAAAGCGTCCCTCTCGCATTTTATTTTCATTAGGACTCCAACGTCCTGAAGGCAGCCATTGAGTTAGCATCAGTCGAGCGGGATATTTTCCCGTCATCACGCTTGCCCGAGTGGGTGAGCATATAGCGGCCGCTGCATAGGCATCGGTGAACCGTGTGCCCTCATCGGAAAGTCGATCGATATTTGGCGTCTGATAATACTTGCTTCCTTGACATCCCAGATCCATCCAGCCGAGGTCATCGATTAAAAACAGCACGACGTTCATCGACGGAGAATCCCCATCTTCTGCCCAAGATTGTTCTCTTGTCATCGCTACGGTCCCTGTAAAAATTAGGGCTAGTAATATTAAACGCATACTAAATATCATAAGTCTGTAAGAGGATTGGGCACTAATTTAATTACCTAGTGCGATTCTCGCGACAAATACAAATTGGTCTTTGCAAAATGTAGAAGGAGTAAACCCAATTAGACCAAGAGGGCCAGCGAACATCTTGACAATTGCGACCGTTTGGTATGAATCCCATACAAGTTGGCCTCAAGTTAATTGTACATGAGTTCAAAATTCGAGATTCCACATAAAGTATCGCTTGCGAGTCAAACGAGTGCTTTTCTTCGAGAAGGAATTCGCAGAGGTATATGGGAAAAGTGGCTACCCTCTGAACGGGAACTTTGCGAGGAACTCCAAGTGAGTCGATTTACGTTGAGGGCAGCGCTCAAAGAGCTTGCCCGCGAAGGCATAACCAAAGCGGTAGCGCAGAGGGGTACAAAGATATTGCTCAGCGATATCACAAGAAGGAAACGACGCAATCTTTCAGTGGGCATCATGACGCCGGACCCATTGACCGATGTCCGGCCGTATTTCGGTCTGTGGATTGGCAAACTCCGCGAACTGCTACTCAAAAACGAAATACAGTTTGACGTATTCGAAGGGCATCACCTTTACGAAGGAAGCATCGAAAAACGATTGGAGAGATTCCAGTCTCAGTCTCCTCATGATTGCTGGATTCTGCATCGAACAACCAAACCCATACAGCAATGGTTTTTAGACAATAGGATTCCGTGCGTCGTTGCTGGGACTCCCGCTGCTAGCATTGACCTTCCATTTGTTGATACCGACTACCAATCGATAGGCCAGCACGCTTTAGGCTACTTCTACGGAAAAGGCCATCGGGAAATGGCATACGTATATGACGACGGAATGACGGGAGGGGGGCGTATATGCGTAAAGACTATAGAACGGGGCCTTGCACACTTTTCAAGTGGGTCAATGAGCACCTCTACCTTCGACCTCGGTTCTAGTTTGAGAAAATGCCATCGAATTTTGGATCTTATTCTTAATATGTCCAATCCTCCAACCGCAATGCTAATCGGGAGCTCTCTTAAATGCATTGCAACAATGTCTCACCTGCAAGATCGCGGTTACAAAATACCAGATGACATTTCCATTATATGTAGAGACAATGACTCCTTCCTCAATTATTATTCGCCAATTCCAAGCCGATATACAATCGATCCAACTAAATTCGCAAAACGAATTTTCAACGCAACTATGAAAGCTGTGAATAGAGAAGTCATCGTTAAGAGAGGTGATCTCATGATACCTGAATTTATAGAAGGTCAATCGGTAACCCTCAGAAAGTAAAAGCCTCGCTGGCGGCTATTCGCACCAGCAATGGTTTCAACAAGTGACATGAAGCCATTAAAGTGAAGCAAGAAGGGAGAGGCGCTTTGGTCAGCGCCTTTAAGTAAAGGGTCCATCTCCCGTATCTAATAGTAGAGAATCTAACTAACGGGAAACGCCTCGGAATATTGCTCTCAAATACTTAATTTGGCTAGCAAAGGTACTCCAAAATCTATGGAGAACCTAATGCTTTACCCAAAATTCTCTTCTACGCGGAAACTATTAGAAATTATTTTTGAATTGGAGTCTAATAGTCCGGCCTGGGTCAAAGCTGCTTTTGAAATTGATTGAGCGACCCGTGGACAAGACATCAGTAAGGTTATCTACGAACAATGCCACTCTCCAGGTACTTCGCTCTCTCTCGAACTCTTTGCCTAGGCCAAGGTTGAGCTTCGTCTCCGATGGAACGTGATATAAATAGGGCAATGCCCTTGTTAAACCTCCTCCAAAATCAACTTCGCTATTCCGCTTTGAATTATATCTCAACCCGAGTGAAACAAAGGAGCCTTTCAGTCCTCCTTCAAGCACCTGATACCGAGCTAGAGCGTTAACTACAAACTGGGAGACATTTTCGGGCCATAGTTTACCGCCTGAGATTGAGTTGACAGTTGCTTCGTCCTTACCCCGACGCACTAATGCTGGGTTGTCGGAGTCGAACAAATAGGCCATACTACCGAAAATTCGGAGGCCTCTGGAAGGATTGGACGAGAACGAAAGCTCCATTCCTTCGGATGTTCTGCCAACCCCACTTGGTCTGTATATACTCTGAGTCTCATCCTCGGAAATATTCACTGGCAAATTTACCATTTCCAATTCGAAATAAGTTAGGTTTCCAGTAAGCAATCCTGGGCGCATTCCAGCTTGCGCTCCGAGATCGACCTTTACCCCGAATTCGAATTGATCACCCGTAATAGGAGGTAGGTCATAACCGTCGTCGCTGACCGTATAAACCGGCTGAAACGTCTCGTTGCCATTAGCATATATACTAACCGACCTTTCATCATTGAGATGATATAGAGCTCCTAAAGTGATCGGATTGCCATCAGCTTCTCTGGTATTACTGCTTCGCACATCCTTGTCTTCCTGTACGCGATATCCCAAATTGATATATAACCTATCATCCATCGCAGAAATTAGGTCGTTAACGTAAAAAGAGCTGGTGTCCTTTCCAACGTTGTTTGGTAGGATTTGCGTGTAGTCCGCCCGAGGAACAAAGGCCCCTCCAGTCTGTGCATCATGATAAGAGCTGGCAGGGAAATTCAAAGGCCCGCCGCCCACTGGATCTATCGTGCTCACAAATTCCCATTTACCATCCTCTGGGTAATTGGCGACATCTTCTGGATTAGGGAAACTGCCAGGATTACGCACCTCGACTCTAGTGCGACTTCCCCGGTCGCCCTGTATTTGGTAGCCCACCAGTAGATTATGTTTTAAGCCGCCTGTTTCTGTTTCGATCAGAAATTCGTTCCTCATATCGATACGCTGGCGGTCTTCATGTCGATATCTAGGTCGTCTTGGGACCAACCAGTCTAATGCCCCGATACCTCCGTCGAATTTTTCTAATCCGTATACCCGCCCAGGCCGTTTCCCTAGTAAAAATTCTCCTGTATCTGGATTTGTGTATCCAATAACTAAATTACCAGTATCTGGATGTTTATTAACCGGCCACTCATCTGACCCAGATAAAATCAAGTTCTCCATCCGGTCGATCTTGAAATCTTCATATTTTAGCTGCGAGCGGAACGAAACCCTTTCGCTAAAACGATGCTGAAAATCTGCTCTATAAGTAAAGTTCTCGGTTTTTCTTGCATCATCATCACCTGTTCTTGTTCCACTTGGAGTGTAGCGGAGGCCGTGAGCTTCATCGATTTTATGAAAGGTACCATCCGGCTTTTTGAACCCATACTTTCTTGTCCCAGTAGCGAAGCCGTCGGCACCCAAACCACCATTATCAACCATTATACCAATGGCCCATGGAACGTCGGCGGCTGTTCTTCCATACGTAAGATCAAGGTCTAAAGATGTATTTCCCTTCCGCCAGCTAAGTGCGTTATAGGATGTAAAAGCCTTAGCTGTTGCCTGATTCTTCACGAGTGCCCTCGTCGCATCCTGTATTTCTGTACGAAATGCGAATTCGCCCCATTCTTCCGGAAAAAACTTCAAATCTAGTGGGGTTGAGTAATCTATCGAAAAATCGGTTGAATATTTCGAATTTGTATTGGGATCGCCGATAGCAGCGGTAATCGATCCAAAAGCTCGGTCGAAACTCGGCCGTTTGCTAATTCTGTTTATTACGCCAGCAGGACTCGTCTCGCCATACAGCACTGCATTCGGTCCTTTGAGAATTTCAATACGTTCAACTCCTACTATCGGTATGATGGAGTTCGTCGCTAAAGATTCAAAACCGTCGACTAATAGAACTGAACCGGAGGACACGCCCATACCCCGAGCACGTATTTCACCGCTCACGCCGTCTTCTGACGAAAATCCATTCACGAAAGACGCATCCATGTCCAAGATGCCGGTCAAACTAACAAGATTAGTATCATCAAGAAGGTCTTGATTGAATACTACGATCGATTGAGGGAGGTTTTTGATACCCACATTCGTTCGCGTGGCAGATATTGAGTTTTGGCTCGTATACTCGATGTCCCCATCCGTCGTTACGGAGAATGGACTTAGTTCAAATACTTCACCGTTTTCTTGGCCAAAACAGATGGATACTGCAATAAGATGAATGGGAATCATCCACTTTAGTGGGTTTTTTAGTCTAGTTTGAAGTTTCATATGCTTCTGTCGTTTTGGGTTAATTCAGTTGGAGAGGGCATTAATTATCTGCTCGTCGAGTTGTGCCTTATTAACTATAACTCGACGTGGGGTAAACCTCCATGGTTTTACTTGAAATTAAGATTTTATTCGGCATTTAATAGTAAAACCGCTTGGTACGATTTCCACACCAGCTATCAGAAGAATAGGCTTCTCTGGACAGCTTCGACCAACAGGAAATGGAACCCGCCTGTTTCAGGTACTTGGATCAACCGGTCGCAAGGATTGCTCAATTATTCACCCATCTTTCTCAAAATAGGAGAACGAAGACGTACCAAGCTCGAGTCAGTCGATTGGGATGAAGATTTCGATTTCGATTTGATCGTGGGTAAGGAACGCCACGGCACCGTTACCGTAGCCGATGAAAGTGGGCTTCCCTAATCGCGAAAAAAGGCAGGAGCCTCTTTGCTAATCCTAGAAAACAAGTTCTCGAATTAAGAACCGGTCTTAATCTATCCCAAACACATGTATCACTAGGGATTACCCGTTCACCTCCGACAGCATTTCTATTCACTAGCAGGGGCCATTTTCGATAAGGAACCCAACTTGATCGTCGGTACAGAATATCGACGTTTCATTTGCTAACAACATGAGAACATTTCGTGGGAGAAAAACTAATAAGCTCTCGCTTTCCGATCGAGAATCATCTTGAATTTCTCGATACCTCACTTCATTTCGTTTTTCACTTATGAAGCGCCGCACTTTCCTCGCTACCGCATCGATCTCCCTCCTTGTATCCAAACTTCCTGCCAAGGCTTCTCGCTCGCGCCGAGCCGCGGTGATTGGGCACACAGGGCGCGGCAACTACGGGCACGGGCTAGATGTCGTCTGGCAAAAAATTCCGGGTTTCGAGATCGTCGGTGTCGCCGACGCTGACTCCAAAGGGCTTGAGAAAGCGTTGGGCCGGCTGAAAATCGAAAGAGGCTTCAGCGACTATCGCAAAATGCTCTCGGAACTACGCCCGGAGTTTGTATCCGTCTCACCCCGACACCCGGACCAGCATATGCAAATGGCGCTCGCCGCTATCGAGAACGGTGTGAAGGGGCTCTACGTCGAAAAACCCTTCTGCCGCACGCCGGCCGAGGCCGACCATATCGTCAACGCAGCTGAAAAACACGGTGCTAAAGTCGCTGTTGCCCATCGTAATCGATATCACCCCGCTCTGCCGATAATCGATAAACTGATGGCTGACGGCGAGATCGGCCGCCTATTGGAGATCAGGGGTCACGGACTGGGTGACAGACGCGGCGGCGGTGAAGACTTGTGGGTGCTCGGTGGCCACGTTTTCAACCTGTTTCAGCGATTTGGTGGCGAGCCAGAATCATGTTCGGGCACGATTCTGCAAAACGGTAAACCGGTGACGCACAAAGATGTGGTAAACGGAGCCGAAGGCCTTGGACTGCTGGCCGGAAACGAAATCCACGCCCGCTGGCGACTCAACAGTGGCGTCACTGCTTCTTACACCACCTTTGCCAACGACGGATCTGATAAGAAAGGCTATGCAGCGCGACTGATCGGAACCAAAGGTGCTATAAGCATCCATATCGATCGCGACCCAATAGCCTGGCTCTGCCCCGGGAATCCCTTCGATCCTGCATCGCGAAGTAACGACCGCATTCCCATCACCAGCGCGGGACTTAGCCAGACGGAGATTCAGCCGGGTCTCATCGCGAGCGTACACGATCACACACTCGCGATCCAGGATTTGATCGACGCCGTTGACGATGATCGCGACCCCCTTTGCGACGGTCGCCAAGGAGCCATGGCTGTCGAAATGACCTGCAGCATTTTTGAGTCGCACCTCCAAAACGGAGCCTGGATTCCCCTCCCCCTGACCAAGCGCGACAATCCCTTAAGCAGACTTTGAGCACCGCTCCCGTTGAATCATAAATCATTAAAGAATGACATCACAACTACGTACGACAGACCTGATTGTTCTAATCGTCTACATGGCGGGCGTGTTCGCCATGGGGTGTTGGTTCGCGCGCAAAAGCGGCAAGCCCGAGGGATTCATGGCGGCGGGACGCTCGCTGCCTGGATGGGCGGTTGGTCTTTCGATTTTCGGTACGTATGTCAGCAGCATCGGGTTTCTAGGCAACACCGGCAAGGCCTATGGCGGAACTTGGAATTCATGGGTATTTGGATTATCACTACCCATCGCGGCGGTCATCGCAGTCCGCTGGTTTATCCCGCTTTACAGAGGCAGCTCTGAGGTCTCCGCCTACTACCATCTAGAAAAGCGCTTCGGACCCTGGGCGCGAACTTATGCCTTGATCTGCTACCTTATGTCCCAGCTTGCCCGCATCGGAACGATTCTTTATCTCGTTGCTTTGGCCCTCTCGCCTCTCACAGGCTGGGACATTAAGACTATCATCCTAGTAACCGGCGTTCTTGTGACCGCTTACACTTTGCTCGGGGGAATCGAGGCCGTAATCTGGACGGATGTCGTGCAAAGTTTTGTTCTAATAGCGGGCGCCTTTCTCTGCGCCGGATTGATTCTCGCCGGAATGCCCGAGGGCTCTGGCCAATTGTTCGAAATCGCTAAAGAAAACGGTAAATTTAGCCTGGGCAGTTTCAGCCTCAGCCCTGGGTCTTTCACCCTGCCGCAGCCCACTTTCTGGATTGTCTTACTCTACGGCGTGTTCATCAATATCCAGAACTTCGGAATCGATCAAAGCTTCGTGCAGCGTTATGCCACCGCGAAGTCCGATCGTGCCGCGAAGTCCAGCGTCTGGCTCGCCGCCCTGCTGTTTCCCGTCATGTCGGCCCTGTTTTTCTTCATCGGAACGGGTTTGTTCAGTCTCTATGAAGCGAATCCTGAAATGCTGAATGAAGTCAGGACACAGGTTGTGGTTACCCAATTGGCCCAGGACGGGCTCACGGCAACCAACGACCTCATTGCAGCTAAAGCCGCTGCTCTAACGGCCGCCGACGTCGGTGACAAAGTTCTGCCTCACTTTATCGTCAATAAACTGCCCATCGGACTCGCGGGCCTACTGATCGCCGCCATTTTTGCAGCCGCGATGAGCAGCATGGACACGAGTTTGAACAGCTTCGCGACCCTTTATCTTTGCGACATCCACAAGCGCTACTTCCGCCCAGAAGCCGGCGACAGGGAATCCATGCGCATCCTGCATGGGGCGACGTTGATTGTCGGCATAGCCGGCACGCTGACCGCCTTGGCGATGTTGCGCGTCAAGAGCGCACTAGACGCCTGGTGGAACCTCCAGGGCATCTTCACCGGCGGCATGCTCGGGCTGTTTCTTCTCGGCCTGATTTCGCGAAAGGCCCGGAATCCGCATGCCATTATTTCCGTCATCGTTGGGGCACTTTTGATCCTCTGGCTGTCGCTTTCTAAAACCGGACTTTGGCCTGACAGAATATCCGGTTGGGCGAATCCGCTTCACTCCTTCATGACAATCATCTTGGGCACCAGTTCGATCGTGCTACTCGGCGCACTGGTAGGCCATTTTGCCGATAAGCGAACAGGTAGCTCCCAGCACCACGAAGATCAAAATGTCAGATAATTACCAAATGCCACGAAGCGAGGTCACTTTAACGATCCCTATCATGCCCAAGATCCTAATGCCCATCGGAGACGCCACCGAGGCACTCGACACTTTTTATCCGTATTACCGACTTCCCGAGGATGACTACGAAGTCGTCGTCGCAGGCCCGGAAGCGAGGCTTTACCATACGGTGCTCCACGAGATCCCGCCCAATCCAGATGTGCCGTGGGACATTACCCAGGAGCGTCCGGGCTACCACCTCAAAGCCGACATCGCCTTCCGCGATTTGCGGGCCGAAGACTATGCGGGCGCCTTCATCTCAGGCGGCCGGGCGCCGGAATACATTCGCTATGACAAGGACCTGCAACGCTGCGTTCGGGAAATCGCGGAAGCCGGTAAACCGATCGCTTGCATCTGCCACGGAATCGAAATTCTCACCGCCGCCAATTGCATTCAAGGTAAACGTGTCACCACAGTTCCCAAATGTGCCATGGATGCCGAACAAGGCGGAGCTACCTACGTGGACGATGACGTGGTCTTCGACGGCCTCCTAGTGACGGGACGCGGTTACGCCGAAAACACAGTGGTGGTGAAGGAATTCATTCGGCTGCTAAAGGCAGCCGAAGACTGAAAAAGGAATCGTCCCGAAAGCGTGCAGTTCCCTACAGTCTCTTCCAGCCTTAAGGCAGTCTTGCCTGCCTGGCGTTCACCTGGGTCAGATACGATTGAAGCTCGTTGCGAAGCTCGGTTGTTTTGGCGGGAAGTAAATGGCTGAGGTTGTTGAGCTCAGACGGATCTTCGTTCAATTCGTAAAGTTCTGATTCTCCCTGTTCCTGAAAATACAACAGCTTATAGTTTCCTTTGCGTATAGCGGAATGAGGTCGGGTCTGGCTGACTGAAAAATCATCCACTCCGATATCCAAAGTCGCGTTGCCAAACTTGGCGCCTTCGGGATGGTAATAGGGGAAATGCCAGTAAAGGGCTCTATCGAAATCCTGGCCAGGATCCTCAAATAATGGCGTAAGGCTAAGACCATCTCTACTCTTTTCAAGTGAGCCCTCAGGCGCTCCGACCACTTCGCGAAAGGTAGAAAACAAGTCGTATCCAACGACTGGGGTATCGCTCACGGCTCCTCCAGCAATATGGTTTGGCCACCGAACCAACAAAGGCACACGAATTCCACCTTCGTATAGATTCCATTTGGAACCGCGCAATGGGGCGTGGGAGGCGTATTCCGGATGGCCTCCATTGTCAGAGAGGAAAACCACTAGGGTGGATTCTCTGTGACCCCTTTCGTCCAGTCCTTTCAGTAATTGTCCCACATGATGATCAAGCGTTTCAACGAAGGCAGCGTATTCGATCCGTAACGCGCGATTAGGTGCATCTTTGGGAATCTTGTTTTCATACTTGTCTTTCAACCATGCGTAGGGTGACTGAACCGGTGTGTGCACGAAAAAGTGAGAAACGATGAGGAAGAACGGCTCATCACGGGATTCCTCCAGAAATCGAATCGCCCGCTCGGTGATTCCATCTCTATGATACTGGCCTTCCTCGCTCAAGACTGAGAGCCTTGTTTTGCTGTAGGGATGGGATCCGAAATCCTCCTCAGCGATTGCGAAGCCTTGTCGTTGCGGGCCGTGACTCGGACTCCAGCCCAAATAGCGTCCCTGATAATGTGGATTTAGATGCCATTTGCCGAAATAGGCAGTTTGGTAATTTGCCTGCTGCAACGTTTCGGCAATAGTCTCTTCGCGAAGTTCAAGTGCCACGGTAAACGGGGGTGTTTTCAGTGGTTGAGGAGGCTCGATGATCTGTTCTCCCGGTTCAGCTTTCACTACAAATTCCAGCCCCAGCCGGGCAGGAGTTTTCCCCGTAAGAATACTTGCCCTCGCTGAAGAACAGATGGGAGCCGGCGAATAGGCCTGAGTAAAACGCATACCTTCCGTCGCCAGTCTATCAATATGAGGAGAGTGGTGCCAGGGGTGCCCGTAAGATCCAAGATCGGTCCACGCTAGATCGTCGACAAGAATGAAGAGAATATTGGGCCGGGCAAGGACCGAGAACTGAATTAGAAAGAAGAACGCGCCTACGAAAATTGCGGGAGCGACGTTACCTCGCGATTTTCGGTAGTCCCCAAATCGATTTGGGAATAAAGCTCGTCCATCCTGAAACGGATTACTAGTCATCTCCCTCTCGGGTTCTTTTTGTAGTACAATCGTCCATCCTCCGCTCCAATCAATAGATCCGGGATTCCATTTTTATCCCAATCCACTACCGTCGGACTTGAGGTGTGCCCGGATATCTTTCGTGTATCCACATTGCCCGTATTTTGGAGCAAGGTCTTTCCGTCCTGTTGACCCAGATTGCGATAAAAGTCGGCATTCTCACTATTGAATAGGATGTCTAGTCGATCATCACCGTCCCAGTCGACGACCTGAAGTTTTCGACGGCCACTCTTCCCGACAGGGCCGCGAACAAGCTCCAACGCCTCCCCGTTCTCACCGACAAAGATGCGCCTGCCAGGAAGCAAGACCAGACGATCCTTTTGTTTCTTTCGCTCGAAGAAGGCCAAATGCCCTTCATGATCTAGCATTACAATATCCATGAGATCGTCACCATTCCAATCCACAGCGACTGGCGTCGTTCGCCACTGCGATACTAACTCCTTGCCTACTGGGTCCCACCAGTTCCAAGCAGGTTTCGGAGTTTTGCCTTTCCACTCAACGTGAATAGCCCGAGCGCTATCGAGTAAAGGCTTTCCTGATACGCCGATATTCCGATACCAAATCACTTTCCCCCAAATGGAATTCACAATAAGGTCTGGGAGCCCGTCGTGGTCCCAGTCAGCGACGGTTTGAGTTGTGTAGCCCCACTTCTCTTCCGCCGGACCTTGAATGGATCCATTCCGTCCCGCTTGAATGCGAATAGTATGCCCACCGGCCTTTAGTAGTTCTACCTTGGCCCACTTGGGTTTATCTCCTTCCCCAAGATTTTCAAAGAATCCAATGTACCCAGCTGTGTTTCCGCAGATGATATCGTCGTCGCCATCTTGATCCCAATCAAATCCGTAGGGAGTGGCCAATGCCCCGAATTTCAGGTCCCTCGCTTTTTGCTGAAAATAGACGGGTTTAGCGAAAACCGGAATTCCCGACCGACTAATCCCTTGATTTTCCAACAGGGCGACTCGCCCATCTTCGTCGCCACAGATCAAATCCATATCTCCGTCCCGATCCCAGTCGAAGGCCACGGGAACAATCATCTGCAACTCCATGGTCAAGGGTTCGTCGCCGTGCATCAATGTACGTCCCGCTCTATAAACAGGTTCGCTACGATTACCCGTATTTTCAAAGTAGGTAAACGAATCGCGAAATTCCCCGCACAGCAAGTCCAAGTCCCCGTCACTGTCAAAGTCGGCAAAATTGGGTGAGGGCCATCCATAAACCTCAACGGCTTCATTCCTCACCCTCAATTGTCGAGCTTTGTCGTATACAGGATCTGCATCCGTTCCTTTATTTCGCATCCAGAAAACGAAACCCCGAAGAGGACCGTTGGTCCATTCGCCCTTTTCGTTAAAAGCATCGTCCCAGCCGTAGTCGGTCCAGTCTCCCACGCCAGCAATCAAATCCTGTACCCCATCGCCATCGTAATCGACATACTTCCACTGCTTAGCGCGAATGTTTCCTTCCGTTTGATAGACATCGTCGGTATCCAAACCGAGAGATTTCGTCACAGCCAGACCACTCTTGAAAAACTCTATGTGCTCCATTCCAGGAGACAAAACGCGTGGTTTCTTGTCGACGTAAGACACTTGTACATTTTGCTTACCTTCACTGATGCGTACCGGTGGTTCAAATATCGGAAGCCTTTTATTTCCTTCCTTATTTTCAAAGAAATAAGTCCCGTTAAACGGTTTGTCCGGACAAACCACAATCAGATCGAAATCCCCATCTCCGTCGAAATCCATAGGCATCGGCCAGGCCCAAAGACCGACGCCAAGGTCAACTTCCAAGCCCGGGTTGTTGTACTGGAGCCTTTGAAGACTGTTTCCCTGACCAAAGCCAACAAAGTGCAAGCCAAAGCCTAGAATTAGAGTGATCTTTATCCTATGTCCGATCCGCATAACACTACCAAATTAAATTCGTTTTAACCGAGATCACAATACGAATCTTTCTTCCGTCAATATTCCTATCGCCGAGTGATTATTTTGCAGCTGTGAGAAAAGAATTGCCATTCAGCTTCAAAGACACGGAACAAAGCGATGGCCGAGGTTATAAAACCTAGTTCCAAACGAAAGTGGCATGACCAGCCCTCGCAGTGGGACTGGACTAACTAACATCCGCAAGTCTTAGCGGGCGCCTGCCCCTCGGCTTGCGGCACGCTAGCCGCTGCCAACGTTCCAACCGTGGACCAAATAAACGTTCTCAGATTATGAGGTTTTTTTGATGATATTAGGGGAGTATACTGGAACAGCTAGGGTGCAATCACGCGAACACGGTCCCAATAAAGAGCCTTGTCTGCCCCGGCAACCCGAGCACGAACAACGACCTGTACCTGCTGCTGACCCGAAACATCTATGTCGTCTTGCAGGACTTGATACGTTTCGAAGTCTTCTTGTGGATCGGATGAGAAACTCAGCGACTCGATCAGTTCTTCTCTATCGTTACCAAATTGGTAATACACCCTCAGAGAATCAGATGACCCGAGGTGCCCAATCTTAATGGCGTCCAGCGCGATGGATATGCGGTCCACTTTTTCGATATCGATTTTCTCACTTTGCCAGACGGTTTCCCCTTCGGTATTCAGGGCACGAATCTTACCGTTGCTTATCGCTACCCCTCCGGTCCCAAGAGTGGTCCAAGCCGTGGCTCCATCGTCATGAATGACTCCGTCGGATAGATCGAAGTCTTCACGCCATATTGTCCTTAGTTTTTCATTTGTCGAAATCTTTGGCAGTGTTTGTAGAGGTTCGTTCACATGCTCGCGTCCGTCTGTGAGCCAACTTAGATTGAAGCGTACAAAATCAATTCCGTCCCTACCCGCATGTCCGTGATTGTGTGCCAGGGCGATATCGTAGTTGTCCATTACAACCACTGAGCTATAGCCACCCGCTTCGTGGATGACTCGCCTGAACGGCCAGGTCTTTCCTTCGTCGTAGCTGACAAAGCAGGTCAAGTCCCTGCGTTTAAACACCACCGGGTGAAAGGCAAAAAGGCGGGTCCCATCTTTAGTATCCATACGCGTGATGGATCCGTGGCCGGATTCCCAGGGCAGATCGCGAATGGTTTCCAACCCATACCAGGACTCACCGCCATCGTCACTGTACATGAAGTTCCGGTAGTCCGGATCCAACCCGGGGTCCAATTCCCCATGCGAACGAATATTCATCAATACGCGCCCATCGCTTAGCTCGACAATGCTCACCTCATCCGAGCCCTGTACCGCCGTTTCACTTACTTGCCATGATTCGCCGTGATCATCGCTGTACCAAACGACCGAGAAATGACGGTCTTCATGAGTCACGATGTGCCCGGGAATGAGCATGCGGTCTTTGTATGTCCCGACTTTCAGTTGAATGCCTGGACCGGGATTGTTGCGCCAACGTTTCCACTCAGGACGGAGCAAACTGTCCGGAATTCGGATCGGGTCGGACCAAGTATAACCGCTGTCGTCGGAGGTCATATAAAAGAGCCGTTTCTCGCTCTCGTTGGTATTCATGAAGTAGAACAGCCGACCGGTCGTCTCGTCCACCACTGGAGCCGGATCTTTCCATCCTGCATGGTCTTCCTCCAAGTGTCCCCACACTGCTTCGTAGGGTCCCCAAGTGATGCCACGGTCTGTACTGCGGCGCATGAGCACATCCTTCTGACTGTGATCACTCACCCCATAGCGTGCTTCTACAAACGCCAATAAGTCTCCATTGGGACATTGGATCAGTCCTACATTTCTGAATCGATAGACCTTACCAAGATGCTTGCCATTCTCGAATAGCGGACGAATCTCGTAATGGAAGGGTTCTTGATCCTCCGCAGTCAGTGGAGCAATTACAGAAGAAAGGACTGATGCACAGATGAGTATTATGTTAACGGACTTCATGGTGCTCAATTTAGAGAGGCTTTGAGGGTGCAGGCAATAAAGACCGTAAATTCATCCTGAAATCATACTAGAAAGCGATCACTATTGTGCGAATATATAACAGCGGGACTCTACAAAAATATTTTCGTTTTGGTTTTCAGATCCACCATTTTTGGTATTTCGCTGAGCCTACCATCCTCGCTTGCCACACAGGATGAGAAGACGGGAAGGCCTAATCCTACCATGGTCAGTGATCAACCCAACCTGGTCGGAGGAAATCATAATGTGGGGCCTATTGCATCCATAGGAATCAGTTCCACTCCACTGGGCTTTGCATTCGTCTATGGCAGCGATCGACCCGACATATTTGTCAATTATGATCGTTCGCTTCCATTCTAAGCAGTTGAAAATCGTAACCCACGAAAAAGCCGTCGCCAGTTTCCACTGACAATTTCAAACGGGCCGATCGCTCTCCCAATCGCTCGAGAATCCGTCCCCGAAGCGGTGAATGAAGGACGGGCCCTCCTTTTTTCTTTGGCAAGTTCAAGAGCTTCGGTGACACGACGCCATGCTCTGATTGATTTGTCTTTTTCATGGGTTAATTCTTCTTAAAATCTTGTCATTAGGCTGTCCCTGCCATGGGGATTCCATTTAAGAATGTATTGTATTAAATATTTTTATACATTATTCATTTACTACTCCTTCCGGCGCAGTCATTTGCCCGTCGATGGCGACGATCGACACACGCAGCGACTCGCCCTCCGAATCAAATCGGAACAATTGTACCAAACGAAGAGGCATATTCGTTTCCGATCAGCCAGAGCCCTTCAAGCAATAAGCGGGCTCTCTCACCTCAGACCCGCGAAGCGATCGAAATCATTATCGTTGCTATATACAATGGGGCTATTTTCCATCGCCACAGCAGCTATGTAGGCGTCCGTTGTTAGCTTTCCCCCTACTCCCACCTTTAGAAGTATATTCTTATAAAACGAGTAATCACTTTCACCGGGAGCTAGGACAAAAGCGCACCCGAATCCCAAACACACATTTAGGAGCTCTAAGCGCCGCCATTAGGAGTTGGTTTCCGCAATCACAAAGAGCTCTATCAATCCCACGCCTTCCGTTTCAGCGACACCCGAAAGCTGAAAAGTGTAGACGCCTTGGCTAAGTGTTAGCAATAACGCCGCGTCTTTGGAACCGGCCATCAATGGCTTGTTTTGCTCCGTCAAAGCCTCTGCCAATTCCGCAGCATTCGGGCCTTCTTCCCAATTATCATTGGTTACGAGCAATTGGCTTCTAATGGGCGATTCGTCATACAAGGTTTTGAATACTCTGAGCTCAGGATCCTCCAGAGCCCCGGGCACGCCATCGGCAGTAAGCTGTGGTCCTAGTCCGCGAACGAGCACTGTTTTGGTCGATTCCCCGAGCACGGTAACCCCTCCAATCATGATATCCGTTCCCGTTCCAACGAATCCACGGGTCGCTAGATTGACCAGTTCTGCAGCCGCTTCGTCACCGATCGTCAAACTTCCTGCAGCCGAAACAGCCGAACCCGAACCGTTGGTGATTCTTACTGAATAGGCTCCTTCATCCGCCGCGGATACATCTTGGAGCACGAGTGTCGCCGCTGTCGCGCCAGGAATTTCTGTTCCGTCCTTGAACCACTGGATCGAGTCCACCACGCCTTCCGGCTCGAAAAAGAACTGGGCCCGGCCTCCAGTCGGAACTCGGTTAGACGCAGGTGGCCGTAAGATAACTGGCTCGGAGGGTTTCGGATCGGAAAGGGTGAAAAAAGTATTCTCGTCGTCCTCCTGATAATCGACATAGTTGAATCCAAGAAGATACATCTCGTCTGTGGTTTTCCCCCCCCAACCGCTTGCCTTTGGCGGCATGTTAGGGTTCACGTAATTATCAACTGTGTTGTCATAGGTGGCAGTGGCATGAATGACCGAGCCTTTGTCAATTTTGACGTATTTAGGTAGGGGATAGTCCCCCTGCCAATTGAAGTCCCATGAATCTATTTTGAGGAGGTTCTCGCGATTGCCCTCGGGATCGATGGCGTAGATTTCCCAGGCTTTACCTAGCAAATGCATGTGCGGATAGATACTGATGAGGCTGATGTCGTCCTCCACTTTCCAGATGCCGTGGAAGCGAGAGACTTTGTCTGGCGGTATTTTGAAGAGTGACCAGCCTTCGAGCCTGCCTCCGAAGCCTTCGCCTAGCCGATCAGCAATATCGCCGCCAATTGCGCCGTTTCCGGGCTCGACTAAACGGTTTTGGCCGAATTCCTCGATCAGTTCTCCGACAACCTCGAGACGTTCTGATAGGTTAAGCGTCGGAGGTTGTAGTGTGTCTTCCTCAACGAGATCGAAGGGCATCATCTGGCGGGTTTTGAGATAGCGCTCCACAGGCTCATCGGCGAAGAACAGGTTGACGCCGGATTGATCGGAATCCCTAACCGGCCATGGGGCATAGTGTGTTTGCATGAGAATGTCAGCGCCAGCGGGCAGT
>Ga0213868_10000848_pt1 | contig 29801 bp, 50 predicted proteins | sample PICome_9_FD_160087 | JGI IMG/M metagenome (GOLD analysis project Ga0213868, IMG submission 160087) | Coastal seawater microbial communities near Pivers Island, North Carolina, United States - PICO127 | ecosystem: Environmental > Aquatic > Marine > Coastal | place: USA: North Carolina... | reverse complement strand
TAGACCAGGGTCTACTAATAATCCTAGAAATGTAAAAGCTTTAAAATCACCATTTAAAAAAACAGGTGTAAAAAATCCATCAGTAAAAGTAAAAGGAAAAGTAAACACTACGAAAAAAAATACCAAAACTAGAAACGAACTAATAGTTGGTGCACTAAAAAAAGCTCCTCTTGGCTCTAATAAAAGAAGAAAGCTTTATGACATTATTGATTACAAACAAGATAACACTACAACAGGTTATAAGAAAGCAAAATCATCAATTAAGAAGGCAGGTATGACTAATACATCTCCTAAGTTAACTACTTCAGGAAAAGTAAAAAGAGTTGCTAAAAAAGCTAAAGTTGCTAAAAAAATTAGTAAAGTTGCTAAAAAAGTATCTGCGAATAGAGCTAAAGGTAAAGCTGCTCTTGCATCAGGAAATAAAGCAAAAGCTTTAAGAATGAAAAAAAGAGAAACTAGAAAAACTAAAAGAGTTGCTAAGAGAGCTGTAAGAAAGTCTAAAAGAAAATAAATGGCAAAATCAAAAAAGAAAGAACCTCGTTGTTGGAAAGGATATAAAGCTGTAGGTAAAAAGAAATCACCTAGTGGTAAAAGAACTAGTAGTGGTAGGAAGAAGATGGTAAATAATTGTAAGAAAAAATAATTATGTCAACTAAAAGAAAACCTAAAAAATCAATTCCAAAAACTACTAAAGGTAAGAGTGCTAATTATAGAGCCACTAAGAAAGGTGCTGGTATGACCAAAAGAGGCGTTAAAGCTTATAGAAAAGCTAATCCTGGAAGTAAATTAAAAACTGCTGTCACTGGTAAAGTGAAGAAAGGATCTAAAGCTGCTAAAAGACGTAAGTCGTATTGTGCAAGAAGTTTGGGACAGTTAAAACGTAGCTCTGCTAAAACTAAAAATGACCCTAATTCTAGAATCAGACAAGCTAGAAGGAGATGGAAATGTTAAACATATAAATAATAAAATTATGATGCGTAAAAAAGCAACATACGGTAAAACTATGAAAGCTAAGTCAGGTAAAAAATTGACTGCAAAAGCTGCAAAGAAAAGAAGTGTAAGAAATAAAGCTGGTAAGAAAGCAGTAGCAAAATCCAAAAAAATGGGCTATGGTGGTAAAGCTGCATCTATGGTACCACCTAAATCTAAAATGAAAGCTAAGGCTGGAAAGAAAGTAAAAAAAGCACAAGCTGGAATGGCAGCTAAACTATTAAAGAAAGTTGCAAACAATAAGAAGGTCTTGTCAAAGATGAAATCAACAAGAAAAGGACCTAAATTAACTCCAAAGCAAAAAGAAGAAATCTTAGAATCTTATTATAGTGTAGGTGATACTAAAGCAATTAGAGCTAAAAGAAAAACAAAAACAAAAAAACTTTCTAGAGAAGAAGAGTTAACTAATTCTTATAATACTCCTCGTAGGGTTAAACCTAAAATTAAAATGAAAAAAGCTAAAGCTGGATTAAAGACACCTAAACCTTCCCAGAAAGGTCTTAAGAAACTACCTACAGCTGTTCGTAACAAAATGGGTTATGCTAAGAAAGGAAAAACTGTAAAGAAAGCTGGATATGGTAAGAAGACTATGAAAGCTAAAGTTGGAACTAAAGTAAAAAAGAAAAAATGTAAATACGGATGTAAATAATTTTCAATGAAAACCAACTTATTCATAGTTGGAGGACAAAGATGTGGTACCACTTGGTTAACTAAGCAACTAGATCTATGTCCTTCAGTTAATTTATTGAAGCCTATTTCTCCTGAAACTAAATACTTTCTTAATGATTATGCAAATCGTGAAGAATTCAATAGTTTATTTGATCAGTCTTCTGGAAGAATATTATTAGAAAAGGCTACCACTTATATTGAATCTAAGGACGCTGCAAAGAGAATTAAGTTAGAGTGCTATAATCCAAAGATTATAATATGTCTCAGAGATCCTGTAGAAAGAGCATTATCTAATTACTTTTTCTCACATAACAGTGGACTAGAAACTAGAACACTAGAAGAAGTGTTTCTAAAGAATACTCCTGCACCAAAATTAGACTTATCTGAGTTCTCAACGAATCCTTTTGACTATCTGCAGAGAGGGTTATATTCAATCTATATACAAAACTACTTAGATGTTTTTGACAAAGAAGATGTTTATATAACATTTATGGAGAACTTTACAAAAGACTCACGAAGTTTTTATGATATAGTTAGTTGGATAGGAGCTCATCATTATCCTAGATTATTACCTGCTGAAAATGGTAGCTACAGACAAAAAGTACATCCTAATGTAATTTCACATCTAAAAAATTATTATCTTGAAGACACTAATAAGTTAATCAATGATTTTAATCTAAAACCACCTTATGCCAATCAATAAACATAGCCCTTATAATATTGTAAGGATGTTTGAAGAAGAAATAGCTCACTATACAGGAGCTAAATATGCTGTTTCTGTTGACAGTTGTACCAATGCACTGTTTTTATGTTGTAAGTATTTAGAAGTGAAAGATGTCACTATACCTACTAAGACTTATTTATCTGTACCAATGAGCATTATTCATTCAGGAGGGGATGTTATATTTGATACTAGTCCTAAGGCTAATCACTGGAAGGGGATTTACCAGTTAAAGCCTTATCCTATATACGATTCAGCCAAAAGACTTACTAAAGATATGTATATTCCTAAATCTTTCATGTGTCTTTCTTTTCATATTAAAAAACATCTACCTATTGGAAAAGGTGGAATGATACTTACTGATAGTATAGAAGCAGTGGAGTGGTTTAAGAAAGCTAGATATGAAGGAAGAAGTGAAAAGTATTATAAAGAAGATAATATTGAAACTCTTGGATGGAACATGTATATGACACCTCAGCAAGCAGCTGAAGGCTTATGTTTATTACAAAGTTACCCTATACATAATGAAGACTTTTATGAAGTTAATGGGTATAGGGACCTTACAGAATTTAAAGTATTTAAAAACCAAAAGAGAATATGCTCCACATAATAACAGCCTTATACAGACCTGAACTACTAAAACTTATTCATGAAAGTTTACCTGATGCACCTGACATAACTTGGCATATTGGAATGTCTGTAGATAAAGACTTAGATTATGTTCCTGCAGACTTGAGAGTGAAGATTTACAAAATAGATTGTGAAGACAAAGAGTCCTGGACTAAAAGACAAAAGTGTTTAGATAAAGTGGACAACGGTTATTATTGTTTCTTAGATGATGATACAATCTTTCATCATCAAATGTATAATGAGTATAAGAAATTAAAGTCTTCAAATTATAAGGGTATGATAATTGGAGAACAAGTATTTAAAGATGGTAGAAGAAGACTTAAGCCTAAAAGACCTATGTTCTGTCAAATTGATATAGGCAATGTTCTGTCTCATCATTCAGTAAATCAACATGTAAAGTTTCCTTCTAAACTTAAGAATACACCTTCAGCTAGAGATTATGAGTATTGGAAAAAGGTATACAAGTTTTATAAAAACCAAGCTGTTTTGGTATATAAAACAATCTCAATATACAATGGGCTGAGGTGATGAAAGTGTTTTGTATAGGTTTTAATAAAACAGGAACTACATCATTAACAGATGCTCTTAAAACACATCGTTACAAGGTGTGTCCCCAAAATAAAGGTGAAAAACTATGTAAAGATTGGGCAAAAAATGACTTTACTAATATCATTAAGCTTTGTGAAAGATATGAAGCATTTCAAGATAGACCCTTTTCTATGCCTAATACATATAAACATTTAGATAAGGCTTTTCCTAATTCTAAATTTATACTAACTGTAAGAAGTAGTTCTGATGAATGGTATGATTCATTTATTAGATTTCAAAAAAAGATTTTTGGTGGAAAAATATCACCTAATCTTTCTATACTTAAAAAATCTGGATACTGTTATACGGGGTGGATGTATGATGTAATTAAAAGTCAATACAACACACTAGATAATGATCTGTACAATAAAGAAAGGCTAGTTAGTATTTACTTAAAGCACAATCAAGAAGTTATGGAATATTTTAAAGACAGGCCAGATGACTTACTTGTTATAAATCTAAAGTATAGGAAATCATATTTAAATTTTTGTAATTTTCTTGGTCAGCGTAAAAAGCTTGTAAAGTTTCCTCATGTAAATAAAAGTAGGTAATGAAATTTAAATTATTGACACATATAGATAGAGTAAATTATTTCTCAGACGGATTTATAAAATATTATAAAAACCTATTTGATTTAGAAGAGTTTTACTTTTTGATACACTCCTTCAATCATAAAAAAATATTAAGCTATTTAATTAGTCATGGGTTTAATAAAAGTCAAACAATCTTATATGAAGATGTTAAATATTCAAGAGGGAATAAGACAAATGTACAATATCAAAAACAAAAAGAATTTATAAAACAAGGATATACTGTAGTTTACTCTTCACAAGATGAAAGGATTGTGCACTCAGATTTAAAAAACTACATAAGTAATAAATTAAAGGACTATATGGTTCCAAGAGGTGTAGTAATTATACAACATGCTAGTGAATCTAAATTAGATGTAACAAAACCTTTATTAAGTCAACGTAGCTACCAGATAAAAAATGTTAATGGAAGATCTAAACCACAAATTTTAAAGAATGAATTTAAGTGGGATAATGGTATGCATAAAATACCAAAAGATGCAAAAATAGATGAGAACATATATCTAGTTGATATAGGTAAATGTTGTGCAGATATAGCACTAGAGAACAATATACAGTCTATAGCTATGTACAACAACTTACCAAACTACTATGATGTTTGTAATTTAAATACTATAAAAAAGTTATTTTTTAGAAGAAACTCTAAAGATTTACCAGAAGAATTAAAAAGACTACCTAATTATTTTTAAGATAGTCTTTTAACATCTGAGCATAATCTTTGTTCCATTTAGGTTCTAAATGTATATCACCTGTAGGTATATTACCTTTCTTTCTTTGTCTCTCTATATGCAGAGAATGTCTCTCTATAATGTTTTTCCTACCAGGTTTATCTGTACCTTGACCAGATTGATGATAACCTCTACCTCCCCACATGTAAAACCATGCAGCTTGTTCCTTAGGCATAGTAACGTCTATTCTACCTCCTAATTTATGAATTCTATTAGTAAGTGTCATATCACCTCCTGCATTCTCTAGAGGGCTTTTACCTATTTGTTCCCAAACTTTCTTACTGTATACAATACCTGAATTACCTACTCCTGTAACCTTACTTATATTTGGTTCATTATAAAACACTGCAGTGTTCCAATGTATAATGTTAGTGTCTTCTTTCCAATGATCTGCTACATTCTTAAGATGATTGCTTAGTGCAACGTCATCATCGTCCCAAACAGCTATAAGTTCTCCTTTACAACGTTCAATAGCATAGTTCTCTTTCTCACCTATCAGTGGAAATGTCTCATCAAGATTATATATGGTAACTTGTGGATGATCAAATATAAGTTTCTGCTTAGGATAGTCGTTAACTATAATAAGTTCACACTTGTCTGCTGGATAATCTTGTATAAGAAAACTATGTAGGGCCTCCACTAACGTATTAACCCTCCCATATGTAATCATTTTACAACTTATGAACGGTAGCTCTTTCATTACCAAACATGTATAACGTCAAATGGAGAAATAAGTATGATGTCTACATCTAAACCTAAATTAGGTATCACTACAGCATTTGTAATTTTACTTGGGTCTACAAGAACTATATCTCCTGCTTTAACAAGGTCTACAGTGTTTCCTACATCGTACACTTTAAGTTTAGACATTTTCTTCATCAACTCTTTCTGTAATGCCTCTTTAGTGTTTTCATCCACTATAATTTTACTTTCGTCTTTTTTGGGTAGCTCTAAGTAAATTCTGTTACCTAGTAAACTTTTGTATGGTTTCTTGCTCATTTTATTTAGATTCAGTGAATTCTTTAAATCGTTCTATATCTTCTCCTTGTAAGTAAACTTCTGTCTGAAACACTTCAGTTACTTTTTTCATACCAATCACCTTATTTGTTTTAGTATTAATGTTAGGTACCTCCTTTATGCGTTCGTGTATATCATCTAATAGGATGACTAAATTCTTATCGTCCATTCTAACAGATCTAATTATCTTATTAATATTAAGACTGTCTGTAAATTCTTTAAACTCTACAGGATCTGTGTCTTGTATTGGTTCTCTTCTTGTGTAAAAAAATTGGTTTCTCATGTTATAAATTATATTTGTTAATTAAATATGTTCGTATTGTATTAATTTTATCATACTTATACATATCTGATTCTACATTTGCATGCTCATCTATAGTCAAAAGTATAATATTTTCTTCATCTAGCCTAAATTCAGGATATTTATTCTTTGGAAGGATGTGATGAAAGAACGCACTTGATGCTTCTTTTCCTAAATACCTACCACTAATTTCAGACTTGTGAGGTCTTTCTTTCCATATTTGTTTAAAGAATAAATGGTCTTTGTTGGGTTTGCCAGCCCTAACTGTTGGTTTTACAGTTCGAGCTGACTTTTTTAAACCCCTATCATTAGCTAGTTTTTTCTTAGGTTTGTGCTTAAAGCAGAATTCTGATTCTGATTTAGCTCCACAAAACTTACACTTCACTACTAAAATAGTTTTGGTGTAACTTCTCCATGTCCTATAACCTCTATAGTTTTAGCTTTTTCATAATCAATTACAACTTCATTTTTTTTTTCTTCTTCAGGTTCTTCTCCTTTTATAGCACTGATTATTCTAGATTTTAGTGCATTAAAGAAATCAACATCTTCTAAAATGTCTTGCTTAAAATCTTCTAGATTATACTTAACATCATTGTAGGTATATGTTTTACCATACTTACGACCTAGTTCATATTCATGTAGAAGATCTAGAGTTTCTTGAACTCTATCAATACCAATACCATAATCTATTTCAAACTCACACTTCTTATAAGGAGGGCTCATCTTATTCTTAGTAGCTTTCACTCTGGTGATGTTACCGTACACATCTTGACCATCTTTAGCCAAACTTCTACCAATCTCTACCCTAACATCACTATAGAATTTTAGAGCATGCCCACCTTGTGTAGTGGTAGGGTTACCAAACATAACACCAATTTTCTCTCTGTATTGAGAGATTACAATAACACATGTATTAGTATCATGAGCAATGGTTTTAATCTTTGGATAAGCACTACTGTTTAGTCTAGCTTTCTTACCAATTGCATGATCTCCTACATCACCATCTAATACAGCTTTAGGTATTAATGATGAATCTGAATCTATAATAATTAAGTCAACTTCACCTGTAGACATCATTTCCACAGCAATATTAAATCCTTCTTCTCCTGATGATGGTTGAGATATAAGCATCTTAGTTGTATCCACTCCTAATGCTTCAAAGTAATTTTTATCTACAGCATGTTCACCATCTATAAATACCACTTTACCACCTTGGGCTTGACAACTTGCTACAGCATGTCCACATATAGTAGACTTACCTGTACCTTCCCATCCCATAAGTTCATACATTTTACCTTTTACAAATCCTCCTACACCTAATGTAATCCAGTCAAAACCAATAGATCCTGTACTAATTGCATCGTAATTACCTTCTGTTTTACTATCTAATGCTAATACAGTTCCTTTACCGTATTGCTTGTTTAATTTTTCTAACGCCTGTTCAAAAGTGTTAGTCTGTTCTGCTTTTTTTGTCATATGTAATTATTTAATTGTTCACTCAAATATACGAAATTAATGTAAGATTGTCTGACTGTTTTAAATCAAAAAACCCTAAGATTTCTCTCAGGGCCTTTTACAATCAAAAACAGAACAGAAGTATTTTAATTCAAATTATAACAAGATAATCAAAGTTATAAAATAAATTTAAATATCACAATCTTAAATACTTTTCTTTTCTTCTTTTCTCTTTTTTTTCATTTTGTTATTCCAATAGTCTGTAGTTACTTTCTGAATAAATGCGTAGGGTATACCTATTATCTCAGATATTTTTGTATCAGTGTAACCTTTACTTGCAAGTTCTTCTACTTGTTTGATACTGTCAGAGTCGTATTTATATCTATGATGTTTCATCTTCTAATAGTTTCTCTAGTTCAAAAATAGCTAATTCAAGTCCTGCTTTCTCACAGGCAAGTCTAGTATCATAAGTTTTATCATCTTCTGAAGGATAGTAATTGTTTGTCCAGCCATCTACATTATATTTAACTATAACAATTATATCATAACTGTCTAATAAATCAAAACATGCTCTAGGATTATTCTCAACTATAGATTGCACCTGATTATCAGATACACCTTTAGCTAACATATAATCTTTAAATGCTTCATCTTTATTAAAATCTTTAAAACTTTCTGTAAGTTTATCAAACATCCATTTATGTAATGCTTTTGCAACATTAGGATTTTGCTTCAACAATTTTTCTGTTTTCATTTAGTACCTTTTTAGTTAATGTTTCATTTCCAATTTTAAATTCTGACCACACTTCCATGTCTTCTTCCCAATAATTAATCCCTAATTTATCTTGCCAATACTCAATTAAATCAGGAGTTTTATTAAATATCCTATATTGCAAAGATAGTTCATCTCTATGTAATCCGTTTTTCATTAACTTAATTACTTTTGGAAATGACTTCTGGAAACTTTTAGAAGTCTTAGAATACATACCTTTCTTTATTAATTTATAGTCTTTTTTAAAGCATTTCATTAGTCTATAAACTACAACAACAAAACCTCCTTCATAATCATAATCTTCTATTATTTGTTTTGTTCTTTCATACTCATTATCTAAGAAGTCTTTAAATAAATCAATATTGTCAGGTTTAAATAGAATATATATACAATCTTCATATTTAATATCTGACATCTTATCCTCTAAATAACAATTTAAAAGGCCAGCTTCTTTTAACTTTAATAAAGGTAACTTAAGAGTTGGCAACATAAAAATAGTCGTGTAAGTGCTTTTTCTTTTCATTTATTTCTGTTTTCTAGTTCGTCTAGAGTGTAAAGTTTTAATACACCGTAGTACATTCGTATCTGTTTTTTTGCATCTCCAAAGTTTCCATTATTGGCTTTTAGATATGCTTTTAGTATAGCTTTAGTGAATTGATAATCTGTCATGTCTTTATGCATATTATCTCTACACCAAGCTTTTCCTACACCTCGTGCTCCTGGAATACCGTCTCCACTATCACCTATCACTACTTGAGAAGCTATAGCTAATCTACTTTCTAGTTTACTTATAGACTTAAACTGACCTAAGATGTCCTTGTAGCTTCTATAATCATAGAAAGGTATATCAGGACAATTATAAAGTAGATCTTTATCTATAGCAGCTACAACACATTTACCACCACTCATTACTGTAGCATTGTAAACATAGTCATCAGCCTCTGCACCCTTAGAAGGAATAGCTCCTAGTTCATATAACATATAATCTGCTATAATTGGTATAAGTGGATTTTTATCTTTTCTATTAGACTTATACTCAGGGTATATGTCATACCTAAAGTTATTACCACCTCCAATAAACACAAATGTCTCTTGTATGTTATACCACTCTTCTACATTGTTTTGAATTTCTTGTAGTTTACTTCTTGTTCTATACTTAGCTTCTTCTATTCTATCTTCCTCTGTTGGAAACTCCATAAGAGCATCTTTAGGAAAATGTGTAGCAAAATACATAATACTATCAGCATCTACAATTAGCATTCGCTTTGTATCATCATAGCTGTTGGGAAGATTTTTCACTTCCCTAACAACTATTTCAGGTTCTTCTTCAATGTTTGTTTTTAATTGTCCCTGTATCATAATTTATTTATTAATATGCTAAACATCCTTTAATGTCCCATCTACCATCTCTTTCTTTAGATGACTTCTTATACTTAATTTCAGCTACTATTGGCTGGTGTTGCTCTAACACCTTTGCAATGTACACCTTTAGTTTCCATTCAGGATTCTTTTCAACTAGAGCTCTTGCTTTCTTAATAGCATCAGCTTGCTTATATTCTTCAATAATAGTTCCTTCCCAACGAGGATCATCAACCATATACTTAGTAACCCACTTTCTAGTTCCTTTAACAGGATAGTTAGTCACTGTAGTTTTTGTTTTCATGTTATTACCTATTGGTCTGTTAGTGCACCATGCCCATGCAGGTTCATGTTTACCTGGATCTTCGCTATCAAATTTAGCTTTTGACACCTCTACAACACCTTGTGCATTGTTCCATCCTCCACTATAATAATCATTACCAAGTTCTTCTCTATCTGAATCTTGTATTTTTTTAAAAGCTTCTTTTAATGTTCTTCCTGTTATTGTATCTTCTTTCTGTATTGCTCCCATTTTATTCTATTTTTTAAATTGTTTTAATTTACGTTCTAATTGTGTTTTTTCATCATGACAAGTTTTACATAATGTTTGTAGATTCTCCACCTCACAAAACAGCGTGTCTACAAAAGCAGGAAGATCATTTGAACAGTTAAGGCTACCAGCAGGTTCTATGTGATCAACATTCACTTCATCACTCTTGAACCAATTTTTACACTTGTTACATTGGTATTCCCATTTCTGTCTTTTATTCTTTCCTTTATATGCTCTTTTAGATTCTTGTTTACACTGTGATACAGGTTTCCACCATCTACTCTTTTGCCTAAGAGCACTTCTTATCATGGACCAGAATGCTGCTTCTGTCATTGTTCCAGCATTTCTAGTACGTGGCACTCTTGGTTTTCTCACTTTCTTTTTTGTCATAATTTTAAATTAAAGGGTTGTAACAAATTTAGTTAAAATATTACAACCCCTAATTAATTTGGTTAATCTAGGTCTACTACCCTATTTTTTATTTCATCTCTCATCTCATCTAAACTTTTTACAATTTCTTCTACGTCTATATTAGAAATTTGTGGTAAGTTAAATTCATACTTAGATGATTCAACTGCATACCCTTCTTTAACTTTAGACTCAATGTCTGAGAGTTCACGGATTGCATACTCTTCATCTAACTGAAGAGTGTCAAACTGATTGTCATGAAGAATACTTGTTGCCTCTTCTCTTGGTACAGTCATAATTGGAAGATACTCATAACATCTACCTTTATGTGTACCAATACCAACAACCTTCATAGGATTAATAAGAACAAGAACAGATTGATCACCACATCCTACATAGTGTATTTGGTCTGATGTGAAATGTAAACCAGCTGCAGCACAATCTTGTGTTGACCAGTTACAGTCTTCCTTAGGCATATTAACCACTTTACCTACACGAATATCAAACGTCTTAGTCCAATCATCTGTAAATCGATTCTCATGTCTGTTAGGTAGGTCTAGATACAAAGCTGTAAGTTTACCTATTAACTCTCCATGATCTACTGGTACAGTGTTTGTTACTTCATAAGGTTCCACCTCACCTGTACCACCACATGTTTCACATTCTACCCAGTCTCCTTCATTCCATTCATCTTCATCATTATAATAATCACCGTCATCATGATAACTACCTTCACCACCACAATCTGGACACACTGTAGTTGTATATGTTTCTTCACGATATAACTTATCATCATGTACAAGTTTGTATTCACCATCTTCTAAGAATACAGTATAATCATCTGGACTTTTCTTCCATACAGCTTTCACCTTGTTGTACGTATTAGAGATGAAATGTACAAGTTCTGGACTACCGTGCAACGTTACTACATTACGTAGAGCTACAAAGAATCCTTGCTTAGTAATACGAAAGCTATTTTCATCTAAGAATCTGTAGAGCTCATTGCTCACTTCAGCTCTTGGATTAAGACAGCACCACATAAAGAACCTCTTAAGTGATAAATATTCATCATCTTCAGATAACTCTTCTGCTCTATTTACCACTTCTACAAGCTTTTCTACTAATAACTGAGGAACAGATCTAGAAATACCTTTAAAATAGACAGTGTTACCTTCTAGTGTAAACTCACCACTTTCTTCAAGAATCTTGATACCTTTTTGTAATGCCTTAATTCTAATTCTTTCTCTTTCAGCAACTTCTTTTTCCTCTGCTACTTTAGGGTCCATTACAATTCTATTAAACTCATCCTGAGACTTAGCGTTGATTATAGCATCGTAATCTTCTTCAGTGGCGTTAGGTTTATTAATAATGTCACCATCGTTCATTAGAATAGTTAGTGAATCATTCACCAACTTAACTCCTCTATATAGAGGTTCTATACATTCTTCTTCTTGTATACCTACTGATTCTTGTTCAATTAAGCTATCTATTTTACTTTCGATAACTCTTTCAATTGAATGGTCTATTCTGTTTTTAAACCACTCTAAACTTAAAAATTTACTCATGTTTTAACTGTTTTTATTTATTATTAATTTACAAAAAAATGGGAGACTGACTATCAATCTCCCATATAACTTTAATCTTAATCTGTTGTTTCTTCCTCTATTTCAGGTAGATAGTTTTCTATATTAACCCTTATCTTATGATACTTAAATAAATCACAAATTGTTGGACTAAAATCTTTCATTCTATGAAAGCTTATAGTTGAAAACATATAATCAATAAAAGGATAATCTTCAAAAAACTTTTTATACTTCTCAAATAAGTAATAAATACTATTATCAAATAAATTATCACCTTTCTCAGATATTTCTAACATTTTATTAAGAATTTCATAATCAGTATCACCATTTTTTAATATGTACAAATAACTATATTTATTTAATTTAGAAATGTCATTAAGTATAGATGTGCTTACATCCTTTAAATACTTATAATTTCTAAAGATAGAAGAGTATTCATTTATTAATTTTCTAATCAACCAAGCTGTAGAAATCCTTCTGAAGTATACATGTTCACCTTTCATAAATTCATCATAGTGTATAACGTTTTGAATATTTAGAGAATTTATAAGTTTTAGTTCCCTATTAGAAAAAGTAATTAACCTAATAGGTGAACTTCCAGATTTAATAACTTTATATAAACTATCTATATTTAATGCATTATCATGAGAATCATAAATATAAGTGATACCAGACTTAGCCATACTTTTAATGCTCATTTTATTAGAAACGAATTTACATTTTCTAGAACCATTCCATCTAAGAAGATCGGCTGCCTCTTTAAATGTAACTTCTCCCTGTAGTTTTCTATATGTACCATTAGCAGATTTAGTTACTAGAGATTTAGCAGATATCTTAGCTTTTCTAGCATCTAACCATGCTTTAGGTACGTCTTTGTTAGTAAAATCTAGTACGTTAGATAAAATTTTAGATTCTAAGGTTAACCAATCTTTTATAACATCTCTCCATAAACTTCTGTCATACTGATGAAGACATAATATCTCATAATAATTATCAAACCCAACAGAGTTTTTGTTACCTAAAGTAAGACGATTAGTATTTTTAAAGATTACTGCTTTATGTTTTATAGGATCATTATTTATCTTTTCAATTAATACATCTCTAACCCAAGACTTCTTGTTACCTTTTAGTCCACCATCTACTCTCAAATGTATTTTTGAATAACTTTTTGCATTTAATACATCTCTCCAGTCAACTTTTCTAATCCAGCTATGATCATCTACCTTATATATTCTATTATTTTCTACTCTATTATAAATTTTATAGTTACTAAGTAAGTATTTAAAATTAGATGAAGGAACCTTACTTAAGTCTAAATTATTTATGAAGTCTAACTTTGGAGAAGCTAAAGGCACTGTAGAAAACTCTTTAACTTGAACATAATCGTAATCTTTTCCAAATAATTGAATATATCTTGAGCTACTTGTGTAATAATTTAATACAGATAGAATGTCCACCTCACCATCACCTGATACACTTTTATTATATATTTCTGCCATGTAATTAGCAAGCTCTGTAATTTTAGATTTAATTACCTTTTTAGCTTCTTGGCTGTATATCAAAGACTCTCTGTTAGGAGTTGGAAATAATCCATCTGATAATCCAAATCTTAAACCTATAGGAATTTTAATTTTAGAAATTCCCATCTTTTGAAAATCTAAAGGGTAGTAAACATCATCTAAACAAATATGTAGACTGTCATCTGAAGAAAGTTCAGAGAATTGAAATATCTTATTTCTATGAATACTAAAATTATTATCAATATCACCTACATTAAAGTATACGTTCTCAAAATAAGCAAGTTGCTCTTCAATCTTTTTTCTAAAATCATGCTTATCACTCCACTTTATAGGAATAGTAACCTTGACACCGTTGCTCTTATCTGTAACTGTTTCATTAAGAAGATCAATGGTATTGGTTTCCTCACCTTCATACATCATGTACTTACGTTCTCTACCATCTTTTCTACAAGTAAAATAGAATGAAGAACAATATGCAAGAGGTGCTTTGAAACCTAATCCCATCATGCCTAGTTCTGTATTACTGTTACGTTTAGTAGATTTACCATACTTACTGATAATATTTTCTACATCATGATGATCTAAACCAGTACCAAAATCCTCTACAGAAAATTCATAATTATTATTTTCATTCATAACCAATGATACTATTATTGGTTTTGTCACTCCAGCTCTTCTGTGGCTGTCTAGTGCATTACTTGCACATTCTCTCACTGCAGAGCCTATTGAATCTGAATACAGGTTCTTACTTAACATCTGCATTAATACTTGTGCAGAATCTAAGTCTAGGGACATCCCTATGCTCTCGTTGTTTTGTCCTGTTTGAAGGACTTTTGCTTGTGTTTGTTTTTCTAAAATCATTTGTTTATTTATTTATTTATTTATTCCTACTCGTTTTACTAACCATATATCCTTACCAGAAAAATCAAAGTATACATCTTTCACTTCTTTGTATCCCCACACAGTGTGATCTCTAGTACACTTTGCTTTTGTCCAAGTGTCATGAGTACTAGTAACAGTTCCTTGACTGTGTAAGGTACTATAAGTATAAGTCCTTTTTACTTTCTTAGGTAATCTGTTCACTGTCATATAGTTTAAATCTATACCTCTCACTATAACTTCATCTCCTACTTGAAGACTTTCCATTTTAATTGGTTTATTTACTACATCCATTCTTCACTTTTTTTAGTTATTATTATTTGTTTCCAATTTAAATCCACTTTCACTATTTCATCATCTTCATTAGGCACTCTAAACTCATACTCTTTCCAATTTCTGGTCCAAGGTTTATTAGTCCAAGTATTTATACCTGAAACTGTCTTCTCTACCATAGCAACTCTACACTTTACAGCTATGTATCGTGTTTTACCATTGTGCCATGTTTTTAGTTTACTAACTCTTGGAATCTCTTCCACTTTGTAGCATCTCATTTCTGAGCCTTGGTTGACCACTATCTCATCTCCTGGTTTTAACACACCAGCATCTTCTGTTAATTCTATATTCATTTTTCTGTTTTTAAAATGGATCTTCTGCATCTTTTAGCCAATTGATGCTATATCCGTTGTTTTCATAAATTAATGTATCTATTTTTGTAAACACTCCTTCACTGTCCCAATCGATTCCTTTATAGGAAGCACTTGCTGGGTGACTTACAGTGAAAACGTGTGAAAATATTCCTGCATACTTTTTATATCTACTAGCATCTTTACCTAGAAAAACATAAGGAACACCTAGAGGATTAAGAACTTCTTCAAATAAATACTTTGTAAAAGGTTCCCATAACTCTATGTGACTTCCTGCTTTATTCTTCTCTGTAGTTAGTGCTACATTAAGCATCAGTATACCTTGTTCTGCAAGATATGCAACGTCAGGTGTTGGATTATAACTCAAGTTAAGTCCTCTATGGAATTCAACTTCAAGAGCTTTGTAAAAGTTTTCTAAGGATGGTTGCACATACTCCGTTATAGAACAACCCATCAATAGACCGTCTGCTACTGGTAGATTGTATTTAAACGTGTGATATGGACACATACCTATAATTACAGCTTTTACTTCATCTAGTGGCGTTTCTTTAAAACATCTATAGACATCGGATGAAAGAGGAGCAATTTGTTTGCCCCTCTTACTCTCCTTCTTCAAGAATGCATATATCTCATCACATTCTTTACTTTCTATAAATGGTTTCATTTTACTATTCCACGAAGGATGGAACTTAGATTTAAAACTTTCCCATTTCATATTTACTTAGTTTATACAGACAACATTACCCTCATCTGGGTTATTAACTTCTGCTAGTTTAAGATTCTGATTTTCTAATGACTCTGCTTTCATCACTGTAGGTGTGAATTTTACTCTATCATAAGCGTTACCTTCATCATCTACACTATATACACATTCATGCTCTCCAGCCTTAGGATTGTTTTTAACAAACACTAAAAGATTATTTATATATTTATCTAAAGTCATAATTAAAACATTTCAAGTTGATTCTCAGTGTAAGCTATCTCTTGAGGAACAGCTACTTTCTCACCGCTAACTACACCATTAAAGAAACCGTGTAAATTAGAATGTGCAGACATCCATTTAGAAGGATGTGATCCTTTCAGTGCAAATGTTGCATGATTATATAAATCCCACAAACTATCTTTTGCACCATAATCGTACGTAGGTTTAGCCAACTCTCTCTTAATAATATTAAGCTGTGTAGATGTAATTAACTCTTCTTGAATATACATTCTACCTAGTAACTCTGCTTGAACTTGTTTAGTAGATTCATATTGCTTAAATGTGTCTCTGTCTTTTTGTAACTGTGTAAAAGCAGAAGAACCTTTCTTTATATACTCTACAATATTAGCAGGTGCTACTGTTTGTATATCACCTCTATGTTGTCTTTTAAATGATCCATAGTTTCCACTAACCATTCCATTAGAGCAAATCATAATTCTAGTACCAAGAGCAAACTTTAAACTTACTTTTCTATTATAACTATTTTGCCAAGCTACTTGCAATTGCATTTCACTATCAGCCACATTAGCAATAGTATATTTACCATTAGCTACAAGTCCATCTTCAGCAACTGAGTACTCTTGAGTGGCAAGTTTATAACCTGACTGATGAATACTCTCTAGTGTAAGATCCATTAGTTCTTGATGACTTATTGGCTTATAAGTATTTGTCTGTTTTGGCACTGATGCATTTAACATTGTTTGTAATGCTTCTGCACTTCCGTAATTTTTAATTGTGTTCTCCATTTTTATTTATTTATTGATTAATTATTCTATTGATATTGAGAGATCTTCTATCCCAAAGTGTTTTATTAAAATTGCTTGTAGGTTTTCTATACTAATACATTGAACTTCATCTTCTGTAGTAGTATATAACCATTCTATGTTATCCTTGATTTCTTTTTCAAATCTTACTTTTTCCCATGGACTCATCTTATAATATTTTTAGTTATTAAATATTCTTCTATTGTTCTAAGACCATAACTTTTAGCAAGGTCTGCCCAATCATTAATACCTTCTGGTAGATACTTCTTAGGAACATTACAATAATCAAAACCAAACATGTTGGTAATGTCTATACTGTTGTTCACTCCTGTAGTATCTGAATCAAAAGATAGTATCTGCTTCTCTGAGTTGTTGATGATATATTCAACATTATCATAAGAAAAACATCCTACACCTTCGTTCTGTACAGCACAAACAGTTGGAAATATCTTTTTTATCACCATATAGTCTTTCTTACTCTTAGTAATAAAAGCTGTATGACAATTTTTGATATCATCCATTCCATCCATTGCTGTGATAGGTACGTTATTAGGCATCCACTTCCACTTTCTGTCTGAAAAAGGTCTATAAATCTTCCAATTACCATCATATAGATAACCAAACCTAAGCTCACTATCTTTTAACACAATTCGCTTTTTATTTAGATACACTTCACTAATAGAAAATACATTATTAGCTTTGAGATCATCTATGTCTTGATAGTAATCATTCCAATAAGAGAGCTCTTCATTTGTAAACTTTCTAGTCTTCACTTGAATAAACGAATAGTCTTTTGCTTTTATTTCTGGTTTCTTATAACTAGTAATTATCTTTTTGTACTTTTCACTTTTCACTCCTGTAGATATACCTAATTCAAAATCTGTATCAATCTTTTTCAACACATCAATAAAGTTAGAAATATTATAGAGCTGCATAACAAAAGTGAAACAATTACCTTTAAAGCTTGTATTACCAAAATCAATATAAGTTAAGGAGTCTAAACCTTCTCTATTACCAATAATAAAAGAAGGTGTTCTCTCATCTCTAAAAGGAGAATGTGTAACTATATTAATCTGCCAATCATTATTAGGCATATAAAACTTAAATATGTCATAGGAAGATATTTTTGTAAGAATAACATCTGTACTTATTCTCTGTTTTTTTGATCCTTTTATCATCTTCTTAAGAATTAAAAAGCCCTAATCATTTCTGAAAAGGGCTCTTGTTTTACATTTTATTTACCTAGTAATCATCCCCATCATCTGAGATGTGTTTATCTGACGCTACTAAATTATCATCAGGATTATAGCTCTCTATTTCTTTGAGTATGTAATAGTCTTTACAACCATATTCACCACTCACTTGAACTACAAATCTCTCATGCTGTTTCAGATCTCTAGATTTCTTAGATGAAAGAGATTCAACTACTCTCCTATCTGTATAATCTACAGCTCTAAAGAACTTCATAGCCCATCCAGATAGAAAACCTTTGTTATATATCCCTTGATACTCTTTAGTTTCACCATCACGTTCTCTTACCACTACTGTAGCCAAAGAAACAACAGTTCCACAATACTCACCATCAATTTGGTTTCTTAGTTCCCTTGTGTCACCTCTCATCAACTTTTTCCAATCAAGTTCTAATTCAGTTTTAGCATTACGATAGTCTAGCTTAGACAACCACTTTTGCATAAATCCATATAAATCTTCTTCACCTACATAAGCTACACGATAATCACGATCCTTAGTAAACCATTCATATAAATTAGACTCATCATCAGCCCAAGATGTAGTACCAACACTGTTGATATACTGTTTCTTAGTACCGTCTCTGTTTTCACGTTCCTTGTCTTCTAGAAAGAAACTCACTTTGTAATTTTCTTGAGTTTTGATTTCCTGTAACCACACATCTATACGTAGATATGTATTTCCATCTTTACTTTCACCCAAGTACTCTGTAGCTTTACTGTCTGCATTAATCTCTCTGCCTAGAATACTACTGTATTCTTCAGCTGTTGGATTGATTGCTATAACATTAGCTTCAAATACTCCTACTTTCTTTTCGTAATTACTATCATTACTACTTGATTCTCTTAATTTACCTCCAATTCCACTCATTTGTTTTTAAATTTAAATTATACATATTTATTAATTATTGATAATACTCTATTATTGCATCTTTTACAACTTGCAAGTTGTTTGGTATCTTTAGTTTATCAAACATACCGTCTGGACTCTTTGCAGGTCTCTTTCTATATCTATTAGTCAAGAAACTGTAATTAGCACCATCTTTTGTGTCTTCTACATCTGTGTATAAACACACTGTAAGTAAACCTTCTAACAATACTTGATTGTCAATAAGCTTACCTGCAGTTTTAATCTTATATCCTATAATCTCACCACTATCTTCTATAGTTTCAGGGTGTGAAAAGTAAAATATAACAAGATCATCTCTTAGTTTTCTAGCTGTTCTGAACATGTCTACCATATCTTTAGCCATAACACTAAACTTTGTGTAGCCAACTTCTGTAGCTTTTTCCACCATTCTAAAACCCATAAGATAATTACTATCTTCTATCACAACATTTTTAATGTGTGTTGCTTTTTCAGATATAGTTTTTAGAAGTTTTGTTACTTGTACAGGATCATCTACTTCTTTGTAGTTTTTGTTTTCTGTATTGTACAGTTTTTCACTTCCTTTGAAAGGTAATTCCTTTTTAGCAACGTTTATTATATACGTTTCTTCAGGGTTTAAGTGTTTAATAGCGGTTGACTTTCCTGTCCCAGTCTCACCAACAATTCCAATTAATTTTGAACTCATTTTTTGTTTGTATTTATTAATAATTCAGTCTATAAATATACGAAATTAGCCTCCAAATCCAGCATATCGTATCTTGTTTTTATCAAAGAATTCTAGTGCTTTATTAAGCCATCTCTCTTCAACTTTTTCAGTAGAACATATAATATATATGTCTGCTTTTTTATCAGGAGTGTCATACTCCATAGCCATACACCTATTAATTTTCTGAGCTAGATTTTCTGCATTACTATCAAAGTAATTTATAATCACCTTGTTCAGTGGTTTGTATGTAATTCCTGTGTTACCAATCTTCACTACTGCCATGTGTTTTCCTTCACCTTCAGCAAATCTTTTAAAAGCATCTTTATCTTTTGATTTACTATGATGTGATGGTATTCCAAGTACATCAGCTATTTTAGTCACACCACAAAATACAAGAACACGTTCATCAGACCATTGTTTTAACAAACGTTTGGTCTCATTCATCTTTGCTATTGAATTTTGTATAAGACGCATTCTTGCAAGTCTCATAAACATAGTGTTACCTCCAGCATACATCATTTTATTTATGATATAACTGTAAGCTTTAAACTGTTTTAGTTCAGTTTTCTTACCCTTTTTAAACTGTATTAAGGTTTTATCATCTAATGGCACTTTAACTATAGTGATTTGATAATCTACAATAACACCTTCTTCGATAGCTTTCTCAATAGGATATTCAGCTAACACTTCTAAACCTAAGTCTTCACTAAGTTTACGTTTGCTCCATTTAGATAGTGTACCTGTTAAACCTAGTATATTATCATTCTGAGAGAACAAGTCTAGACATGCACCTATTTGTGCTTCTGATAGTAAATGTATCTCATCAATAACAACAATGTCAAACTCAGTACCTGAATGTTTATGTATTGACAAATGTGTAGTGTATGTTACATTATCATTTACATAATTCATTTCTTCAAAATCCTCTTCCCAAGATGCTTTAATCTTTTTGTCTGGATAAGCTATTAGAATACTACAATTCTTATCCATTTTCTTTAGGATGTTGATTGTAGTTCTAATCTTACCAAACCTTGGACACAAATTTAGTATCCCATACTTACCATGAGTCCACCATGTATCAGCAAACTCTGCTTGTCTTTTATCTCTTAACGTCATTCTTTTTTCTATAATGTTTTAAATTAATTCCTTCCTTCAATACATTTATGCATGCATAGTATTGATTATATAGACGTGTAATTTCTTCTTTGTCTTTTTTTGACATAGACTTAAATCTCATCATCTTTATCTCAGCAAATCTCTGTTCTAATAGTTCTATAGGGCCTGTCATGATAAAAAGAATGTTTTATTTACTACTGAATCATAATCAGATTCTTTTATAATTCTACGTTTAGGAAGTTCTTTGAACATACCTAGTTGACCTAGAAATGCAAGACCTATTCTAATATCATCTTCACCATAACTATTCTTGATAAGGCGTAAACTTCTAAAATATTTAGCACCATAATCATCTCTAAGTTTATTTAAGTTATATCCAGAAGGGTCTTCTACATTATACCGCATAGGGTCAAATAAGGCTAAACATATATCACTATCGTTCTGTGTTGTAGAACTATCAGCAAAATCTTCCAACTGTGGCTCAACATCACCGTTCTTTATCCTAATAGGATTAGCAATAGACCTATTAAACTGACTAACAACTACTGGTGAATATCCATAAAAGTCACGAGCATATCTTAACTCATCAGACATCTTATCAATAGCTGCTTTCTTAGTTGGTTGATCTTTAGTGGTTTTCAGTAGTCCAATGTGGTCAATAACAACAATGGTTATTTCATTTGGATCATCAGGAATATATAACTTATTGTATTTGTCCTGCTGTACTATTTCACCACGTTCTAGAGCATATGCTTTTAGTTCTTTAGCAATACCTACAGGGTTCTCTGGTCCGTCAATGATGGTAATCATCTCTGATAATTTATTCATATAGTCTTCATACGACAAAAAGATTGCATGTTCTTGTTCTGTCATCTTATCTGTCCAACCTAGAAGCTTATTTACTCCTATAGTTATACCATGATCTAAGAATATTCTACGAGATGTCCACTTTGCAAGTTTGTAAGTTCTACTACGCTCCATAGATCTATACCACACCTTCACTTTAATTCCTGATTGTATTCCTTCAGGAGACATAGCCCAATCTACAGGATTAAGTACAAATGCATCATCAATAAAGCTAGTCTTACCTGAACCAGTGAGACCACCCACTAAGTAATACATACTTTTTCTAATACCAATGTATCTATTAAGTCTATCAAAACCCATAGGTACACCACTATTCTTTCCTTCAAGGCCTTTTCTAACCTCTTCTTTTAGTAATTCAAAACTCATCTTTTAATATGGTATTTCTTTCATGAAACTTAACCCACGAGTATCATTATTATTATTATCTTTTTTTTCATTTTCATTGTCATTTCTAGTAAGATAATCATGCACTTTACCTCTTGGTTTCTTCCAAACAGCACCTGTTGGTCCTGATCTAAAGTTCTCTGTAGCTTTTTTATTAGTTCTTTGCCAACTAAATATTTGAGAATCCTCACTACAAGGTATAAACCTTATTGGTTTAGTTGATGCTTCTTTCTTGTACCATTTTCCATTAACTTTTTTCCATTTCTTTTTGTTTCCTTTAATTGCCATGTTTTTAAATATCTGTTGATCCTGTTTTTTGTTCTGGTTTATCTTTTTCTGATTCCATAAGTTCTATAAAACCTTCAAATGTTCTTTGATTTAAATATGGAACTGAGCCTTGCATATAGCTCATTATATTTTTACCTTCTTTTAGAGAACGTTCCACTTTAACTTTAACCTCATACTTCAGAGCATCTATCAACTGTTTAGCTGTGTAGTCTCCTTCATTAATTATCGCTTTAAATTTTAATTTACAGTCTGACTTAGCCCTACGTAACGATCTACTACCTTTGAATGTTCTATGTTTGTATGTAAAACTATCTGTTGTAGGATAATTCTTCCACCACTCTTCAAAGTCAGTTACTAAAGGTTTACGTTTTATTATTTTAGGTGAGTTATCATCAGTTTTAATAAAGTTTAACAGAGCTTTACCTTCTATTGTCACCTTATCATCATCTCTACTTATTAATCCTTTTCTAACTAAGCCTTGATGAAGAGCACCAATCTTCATACTATCTTCATATAAAGGTGATATATCTTGTCCATCTTCTATAAGCTTTAATAAGTATACTAAGTCTAAATTATAACTCTTCTTTATTAGCTCTTTGAACACTTGTGGGCTTATATGCAGTTTCATTGTCTTTATGCTTTTTTACTTCGATTATTGCAGGTTTTTTGTTCTTTAGTTCTTCTTTATGTTTCCATTCTTCATATTCCAACTCTATTTTATGGTCCCTTTCTGCCTTATAGATTTCATCGTTAGCATAAGCTGCGTGTTCCCAGTCTTCATTAATTAATTTACTCATGGTTTTCTGTTTTTATTTCGTTATTTTTATCATCTATACTTAGTCCAAAGTGTCTGTAAAACCACCTGAAAGTATCTTTTGCTTTGTTTGTATTAAACTTAAATACTTTCTTTAGTGTTCTTATAGAATATTGTCTAAATTTCTCATACTGTTCTACAGTGAGTGTCCACTGTTCCCAATCACTGTCAAAAGCATCATTTAAATCCTTTCCAACAAGGTCTAGTTGATACTTCATCAAGTGTTTGGCTATATTCTTTCTATTTATTTTTGCTCTTTTGTTCATATTAAAATAAACTTGTTTGATTAGGTATGACTAAGTTTCTTTTACGTTTACCTTTTGTAAGAATCTTTACAATCATTCCTTCTGCTTTATCTATATAATACTTATAGTTTACATTATCTATTGGAGAATCTTTTTCTAGATAATTGCAAACATGACATACCCATTCACCAGCTTCCACTTGACTTCTCTTTACTGCCTTACTCTGAGAATCTTCGTTTTTAACTTTATATACTTTTTCACCTACATTAGATACATAGTACCTGATAAGCTTATTGTATATAGTTTGGTTGTTAGTCTTTGGGTCTACACCTTCATAATGAAAATCTCTAGACGCTTTCTTTCTAATACAGAAATCATATAGATTCTTGTGATTCATTATCGTTTCTGCTACAGGAATACCATTTACATAGTATTGCTCAAGAGCAATAGGTACAATTCTAGCAGACTTGTTCTTGTGAAGTTCAAAGTCTGTTAGAAAATCACCTTTCTTCTTTACATAACCATCAGGCATGATAGCTAAGTAATCATTAACAGTTGAGAATATGATTTTAGTATAGTCTGTTCTTTCCAAAATGTATTGAGTAGCATCACACCACCAATCATTAATCTCATGCATTTTAGGAATCAAGTCTTTTCTCACTTTAATTGTTACACCGTCTGTATTAGCAGATATTACATGTATGTCGTTCAATTCATATTTCTCAATAAGCATCATTAAGCTAAGCTCACCAGTTATAGTGGTGAACATAGTTAACTGCCTATCATATATCCATGAAAGCATATCAGATGACTTACCATATACAGAATTAACTGCAAGTTTAAGTGCTCCTACGATTCCTTTAATTCTTCTATCTGTTTTAGCTTTAGGTTTAAGTTCTAACCTACGCTCAAACATCTTTTTATACCCATTTAAGAAGGCTTTACCTAAATGTGCAGGATACTTACCACTATTAATAATAATAGCAGGATAATAACTTGCTACATCCCAATCAATAATTTCATATTCATCATCAGATTCAAACACTTCAGGTTTATTTTCTGTATGTAATCCTCCTCTCATGAATGAGTATACATTACCATAGAAATGTATGTGCTCTTTAAAGCTATCTTGTGTACCAAGTTTAATTCTCTTAATTTGTAACAAGAAATCTTTAAGCTGTTTGGTTTCAAACTTAACATAATGAGCTATACAATTCTTTAACGCTATACTCTTTCGAAAATAACCTTTCTTGGGAAGGTCTTGAATTTTAATACCTTTCTCCTCACAGTAATACTTTTTAATCATCTCATCTCCTATCTTACTATCAGAATAATTAAGACAGGGTATACCAAACTCCTGCTCAATATCATTCCTGAGCTGAATCTGATTGTTTTTATTGTACAATGGATGATCTGTTTCCCCTAATGTAACTTTGTAGAATTCATAAGTTGCATCAACATCATTAAAACAGTACTGTATAGACTGATAAACTTCCTCTCTAGTCATATTAGTTTTAGTATGATGTATAGGCATCTCTTCTATGTTCTCAAGATCCATTTCAAACTCTAATCTTTTTAGACTAACACGCCTATTCTTGTTATCATAGTGATGTATCTTGAATAGGTCCATTTGCTTTAGAGTGAGTTCATGCTCTCTATATTCAGCAAACACATCAAAGTTAGCATCATGGATTATATCTTGAGCCTTCTGTGCAATTTTAGCACATATCTCTAGACCAGTCAACTCATGCCAATATTCATAGTTCCTCAATATCCATTCTACCACCTGACCATCAAAACGTAAGTTATTATAACCCACCCAATAAACATCTTCATTTTCTTTTGTATAATTTACAAAAGCATCAAGTTGATTATGCCACTTACTAACTGTAAAGCTCTTAGGAGTTTGCTCTGGTTTCATACAAACCACTATAAAGCACTCCTGCATAGTTTCTATATCATAGATAATGTTGCTGTCCCTCATTTAGTTGTCCTGTTTAAATTAGAAGAGAAATGGCTAACAGATTTTACATCCGTCAACCATTTGTTCTTCAAATATATTAATTAAATATAGTAATTAAAAATAATATCTTACATGATCTTCATGTAGAACTATCTTTTTAGGTTCTTTTTTAAGCTTATCGTAAACTTTCAAAGCGTCCCCTGTAAGAGTGATTCCTGTAGAAGATTTAGTCTCTGTTATTTCAAAATTTAACTTTTCTATTCTTTTAGCTTTTCTTCCTCTTTTTCTAACTGGTGCCATCTCTCTATTAATTTTCAAGATTTTTTGGTAAACACCATTGATGTTTTCAGTTTGCCATGTTTTACATAACTCTTCAGCTAACTTCTTTTTGTGTTTTTTAGCACGAAGACCTTGTTTAATTTGTTTGATTTGTCTGTTTGTGTACGTTGTGTACGTTAATTGGTTTTTCATTTTTAATTGTATTTATTAATTAATAAAAAATAGAACGACTATCGCTCTATTATTCTTCCTCATCATCGATGTATTCTTCTTCATCAATGAATTTTAATATTACTTTATTATTGTTTTGTTCATCATAAACAGGTTCAACTAATCTACCATCAAGAGTATCTTCGTCTATTAGTACATCTAACCATCCGTCAAATTCTCTTAGTATAAAGTTCATTTCTGTTACGCCAAATTCTATATATGCTTCTTCATCTTCTTCTTCATTAATGATTACAAATGTTCCTATCTCTTCAGGTGTTACTATAATAATATCATTGATGATAAAAGGACGTACAGGATAACCATTCTCTTCAATAAGTTTTTCATCAGGTAGTTCATTATGAAAATGATCTTCTGTTATCTCCCACACTTGAACATGTTCTTTATCAGGATGTCCAGGGTTAATGTGATTTATAAATAACATTCCTGGTTCTATTTTTTTAGGATTGTAGTGCCTAAATTGTAGTTCTGCTTCTATAAACATAATTTATATTAATATCTATTAATAAAGTGTTTGTTTGTCCGTGGTAATAATTGTTACTACTCATCTTTTACAAATTGTCCGTTAATCATTTTACCTTTACGTTTAGAAATTACTTTATAAGCTGACTCAAGGCATTGCTCTAATTTAAGCCCTTGCATTTTAGCTTGTATAATTAAGGTGACCATAATATCACCCATTGCATCAATTATCTCTTCACGGTCATCAGCATTAATAGCTGTACAAAGTTCTGTTGTTTCTTCTAAAGTCTTAAGGGCTTGGGCCATTGGTGTAGCTTTATCTAATATTCCCTTTTCTTCTGCCCAGCTTTCAACTGCACATTCTAATTCAAAATAATCCATACTGTTCGTTTTTAATGTATCTATAAATAACCATTCTTTTTTTATCATTAGTTTAATAATACTATGAAAGTTAAACATACTATCATAATAGCCCAATAGACTTTCCACCATGTCGATTGTACATAATCATCTTCATAAACAATACAGTGAAAGCCAAAACTTAACCCTAATACAAATATTAATTTAAATATCATTTTTTAATCAATTATAAAATTAATTTTATAAGAACTTTCACTATATCTTCCAGATCTTTCAAAAATCATAATATAATCACCTGATTCAGATATAGCTTCGACTATTTGATTAAAACTGTCTTTACTAAAATACAACCTTCCTGACTTAGAGAAAAATACTTTTTTAATCTCTACAATACCTGTAGGTGTCTTAATTTTAACTGTTTCAAATGTGGCATCTGTTGATGTGGCTAAACTTCTACCATACTCAAGCACCTTTATAACTAAAGATTCTTTGTCTTTAATAAAAACATATTTGGCTTTTGAATTTTGTGTAGCAGAGTTTGAAAAGACACCATCTAAGATCATTGACTCATAACTGTTACTTGTTGGCTCTCCAAAATCATCAACATAAAATTTAGTTGTCCATTGTGCATTTGATAAGTTAAATGCTAAAACTGCTACTAATACTAATACTACTTTTTTCATTTTTGTTTGGTTTTAATTATTAAAAAATATATCTAATTGATTCTTTGCTAAAGTACTGACAATACAATCTTTATCATTTTAGAATTCTTCTGTGAAGAGATACAAACTTATAAAATTCATAATTTCTTAAAGTTCTTTTCTCTTTTATACAATAATGTACACCTTTGATTAAACTAGTGTAGGAACCACATTTCTTACACTTAAACTTATCTATTATTTTCATCTTCTTTGGCTTTTCTTCTTTGTTCTACTCTTACTTTTCTATATAATTTAGTTTGTCCTGCTGTAACATGGGTATATATACGAAATCCTGTAATCCCATTTCTTTTTTGATTCCAAAAATCTTTACCTTTACTCATCTTCTTTTGGTTTTAATTCTTCTTTACTAACTCTTTTAAGAATAGTAACACAATGTAAACTATTATGTAAACTATTATTTTTTATTCTTTCTGCAAATTCAATAGCACGTTCCTTTGTTAATGGATTACTCTGTTGTATTAATGCTTCTTGCATCATAGCAGTTGAATCTTCTGCAAATACTATGTAGTTATTATCTTCTTTACTCATCTTTGTTTTGGTTTAATTCTATCCATCTTCTAAATGCTATTGCAACATCTCCATCATGCCAATTTTCTTTATCAGCAGTTTCTTCTACATCTTCAACAACAAATTCTAAGATATCATCAAAGTTATTTGGAGTATCTATATTGATTCTATCAAATATATCAATCAACATACTTGTTATTTCTTCTTTTTTACTCATCTTTGTTTTGGTTTACAGCGGTTGTGTTATTTGTTCTCTGCATATCATATAAAACATATTTCTTGCTAATGCACACAAATCAATAAAATCAGGTTCCATTTCATTTAACTCCATTATCTCAGGTATTGCAATGAATATATCTTCATTAATTAGTTTTGATAGTTTATCGTATGTGAACATTACAACATCATCTTTATTCTTAAAGTATTTTTGTTGTAAGTACTTTGTCCATGCTTCTAGTGGCCTATCAACAATAAAGGTCTTGTTATTGTTTTGTTTTGTTACCCAATATGCTAACGCTCCTTGGAAATCTGATAACATTAGATGCATTTCTATATCACGATATTGATTTGAAATATCTATATTGTGTAGTTTATGATTTTTTACTTCTTTATTCATCTTTGTTTTGGTTTAATTGTCTAACAGTTAATCCTATTTCTGGATGGTATTGTATAGCACAGTTATATTCATCTGCTAGTTTATAAAATTTTTCAAGAAACTCTTTACTTTTACCTTCAGAAGTATTTGTATCTAACTCTATTCTTTGGCCTTCTAAAGAATTACATATTAATCCTATTTCAATACCATGTTTTATTCCACTATCCCAAGTTTCTCTCATGTCTTGATTAGAATAACTAACTCCAAATAAAAACTCTTTAATAGATGAGGGTTTATTGTCATTAAAAGATGTATCATCTTTCATTTCTTTCCAAAATATATATTCAACTCTTTGTGTCATCTTCTTTGTTTTGGTTTTTAATGCTAAAACCACTAACACAACTCAAACGGTGTAACGAGACCTTGTTGTGCTAGTGTTTTAACTGGCTATTAATCGTTAGTTTTAAAATATTTCATCTTGATATTATCCCACCAAGTTAATTCTCTATACTCTTCTTCTGTATACACATGTACTCTTTTTCCTATATGTATGCAGTGTAATCCATTTCCTAATACTATGTGTATTTTCTTTTCTACCATCTTTGTTTTGGTTTATTCGTTATCATATAAGTAACACGCTCTACTACAAAAACCTTTATAGCTTATGTTTGGTGCCTGGCAATGTTTGCACTCAGGCTCTTCTTTAATATCGCTTTCTTCTTCAAAACAATATTTACAATCTTCTACCCAATCAGTATCATAAAAATGATTATGATCGTGACAATATTCTATGCTCATAATTTTATCTAATTAAAATTTTTAAACTATTATATAATTTATAATTGCATTAAAACGCAACATACACGAGAGTTATAAAGAATTTAATCCCAATTAGGGTCAAAACCACAACCCATTGCATTATCTTCTTGTTCTATTTTTTGTCTTGCTATTTTTAGTATATTTAATAACCATTTATTAG
>Ga0213868_10000847_pt1 | contig 29805 bp, 30 predicted proteins | sample PICome_9_FD_160087 | JGI IMG/M metagenome (GOLD analysis project Ga0213868, IMG submission 160087) | Coastal seawater microbial communities near Pivers Island, North Carolina, United States - PICO127 | ecosystem: Environmental > Aquatic > Marine > Coastal | place: USA: North Carolina... | reverse complement strand
TGAAATCCTGGCGGACAGCGCCGGCCTGCGGCCCGCACCCTACATGGCATCACGCGGCCTGAAGTGGATCCAGCACTACAGTGAACCCGGCCTGTCCGACGACAGCCTGCGCGACCACATCCGCGCCTCCTACGATATGGTCGTGGCCGGCCTGACCCGAAAAAAGCGCCGCGAACTGGGCCTCTGACGCAGGGTCGTGACAAGCGCCAAGGTGCCCCCTATAACGCGCGCAACCCGATTTGCCGCATCAAAGGACACCTCCCATGACCACACTCGTTTTCGGCCACAAAAACCCCGACACCGACAGCACCGGCAGCCCGATTGTCTGGGCATGGTACCTCAATCAGATCAAGGGCACGCCCGCCAAGCCGATCCTGTGGGGAGAACCAAACACAGAAGCCCTGTTCATGCTGGACCACTGGAAACTGGACAAGCCCGAGATCATGACAGAGCTGGCCGCCGACACCGATGTGGTCATCGTCGACACCAACAACCCCGGCGAATTGCCCGCCAATATCAATGATGCCAATATCACCGGCATCATTGATCACCACCGTCTGGTGGCCGGTCTGGAAACACGCGGACCGATTGAGATCAACATCCAGCCGCTGGCCTGCACCGCCACCATCATGTGGAAGATGATCGGCAAGGACTGGGCCCAGGCCCCGCGCGAAATCAAGGGGGCCGCCTTGTCCTGCATCCTGTCTGATACGCTGGAATTCCGCAGCCCCACGACCACCCAAGAAGACCGCGCCATCGCCTATTCCATCGCCGAGGAACTGGGCGTGGATATCGCTGAATATGCCGCCGCCATGTTCGCTGCCAAATCTGACGTATCAGCCTTTTCCGAGCCCGAATTGCTGCGCATGGACAGCAAGGAATTTGACCTCAAGGGCACGGGCCTGTTGGTCTCTGTGCTGGAAACGACATCCCCGGCACCGTTGCTGGCGCGCAAGGATGCGCTGATGGCGGCCATGCCCGGCGTCGCCGCTGAGGATGGTGCCGCCGAGGTGCTGCTGTTCATCGTCGATATCCTGCAAGAAGAAGCGACGCTGCTGGTGCCCAATGACACGGTCAAGGCCATCGCCGAGAACAGCTTTGGCGTGACAGTCAGCGGCGACACCGTTGTCTTGCCCGGCATCATGAGCCGTAAAAAGCAGATCATCCCGAACCTGAAGATGTAAGCGCTGGGGTGGGGTAAAACCCCACCCTACGCCTCTTGCATTCCATCTTCCTTCGATTTCGCCTAAGCCTGCGTCAAAACCAGATGGAGCAGGCCCATGACCCGGATCGTTGAAACCCTTGCAGAGATTTCCGCGCAGTATGATGCGCTTTTCGTTGACCTTTGGGGCTGCGTTCACAACGGCGTAGATGCCTTTCCCGAAGCGGTCGCGGCCTTGCATGACTATCGCAAGAGCGGCGGCAAGGTCGTGCTGGTCACCAACTCCCCCCGCCCCCGCGCGGGCGTGATCAAACAGCTGGACCATTTCGGCGTGCCACAGGATGCATGGGACACTGTCGCCACCTCTGGCGATTCGGCGCGGTCGGCGATGTTTCAGGGCGCGGTTGGCAGCAAGGTCTGGTTCATCGGCCAGCCCGGCGAAGAGAAATTCTTTCAGCCGCTGAACTTGCTCGACAATCCCATCGAGATGACACAGGTCCCGCTGGAAGAGGCCGAAGGCATCGTCTGTACCGGCCCCCAAGATCCGATGGCCGATCCCAGCGTGATGCGGCCCCAGTTCCTTTATGCCAAGCAAAAGGGGCTGAAACTGCTTTGTGCCAATCCCGATATCGTGGTGGACCGGGGCGAGGCCCGTGAATGGTGTGCGGGCGCGCTGGCGCAGCTTTATACGGAGATGGGCGGAGAGAGCCTGTATTTCGGCAAACCCCATCCGCCGATCTATGATCTGGCACGCCGCCGTCTGACCGCCCTGGGCACATCGATTCCCGATGATCGCATTCTGTGCATCGGTGACGGGGTGCTGACGGACATCAAAGGGGCCATGGGAGAGGATATTGATTCCCTTTTCATCTCCGGCGGGCTGGCTGCGGCAGAAACAAAAACTTCGCTACAGCCCGATCCTGATGCGTTAAGTGTATATTTAGAAAGGGAAATGTCCTCTCCTACCTATACAATCGGGTTTCTGAGGTAGACATTTTTCCCTTGCCTTTCTGCACTCGCGAAGTAATTAAGTTACAACTTTTGCATGCTAGACAGCAGATTATTACTCAGGGGTGAAAAATGTTGGACAATCTTCCGCGCGGCACGATCTGTATCGAAGACATCGAAATCGGCATGATGCGCTATCTGCGCAAGGTCGTGACAGACCAGGATATCGAGATGTTCGCGCAGATTTCGACCGACCATAACCCCGTGCATCTGGACGATGATTACGCCCGCGACACGATTTTCGAAGGTCGGATCGCCCATGGCATGCTGACGGCGGGCCTGATTTCAGCGGTGATTGGCGAACAATTGCCCGGACACGGCACTGTTTATATGGGCCAATCGTTAAAATTCCTTGCACCTGTGCGTCCGGGCGACCTGGTTTATGCCGAGGTCAAGGTGACCGACATCGAATTCTCCAAGCGCCGGGTCAAGATGGATTGCCATTGCTCCGTGGATGGCAAGAAGGTCCTGATCGGTGAAGCAACGGTGCTGGCCCCCTCACGCAAGTTCGACTGATACCGGCGCGCGTTATGGCGAATTGAAACGCAGGACTGCCGACATCTTGCCCTTCTGTGATGCCACGGCTAGTCAGGTGCCATGCGCATCATCCGAGATTATCAATTTGTAAGCGATGCCGATCGCGGTGCCACCGCCGCGATCGGCAATTTTGACGGCGTCCACCATGGGCACCAGTCCGTCATCAATCTGGCCCGCACAGCCCTGCCTGATGCCCCGCTGGGCATCGTCACCTTCGAGCCGCATCCGCGCGAATTTTTCGCCCCTGATTCACCACCTTTCCGCCTGATGAGCCCCGCTGCGCGCGCCCATAGATTGGAAAAGATCGGCGTGGAAAAGCTGTATGAACTGGGGTTTACACAAGCGCTTGCCTCTCTCACGCCCAAGGAATTCGCCCGCGATGTCCTGCGCGAAGGGCTGGGCCTGCGCCATGTGGTCGTGGGTGCCGATTTCTGTTTTGGCAAAGCCCGCGCAGGCACGGCAGAGGATCTGCAGCGCTATGGCGAGATGTTCGGCTTTGGCGTAACCATCGCGCCCTTGATGACCAAGAGCGATCAAACCGTATCCTCTACCGCGATCCGCACGGCACTGAGCGAGGGCGATCCGCGCAAGGCTGCTGAAATGCTGGGCCATTGGCACCGGATTGAAGGCCCGGTGATCACCGGCGAACAGCGCGGCCGCGAGTTGGGTTATCCCACGGCGAATATGTCGATCGACGGCCTGCACCAGCCCGCCTTTGGCGTCTATGCTGTTCTGGTCGACGTTCTGGAAGGGCCGCACAAGGGCAGCTATCACGGTGTGGCCAGTCTGGGCGTGCGGCCGATGTTCGGGGAAAACAAAGCCAACCTTGAGACCTTTGTCTTTGATTTCAAAGGCGATCTTTATGGCACCCCCCTGTCTGTCGCCTTGATCGAACATCTGCGCGGCGAAGAGAAATTCGACAGCCTTGAGGCGCTGATTACCCAAATGGATGCCGACAGTGTCCAGGCCCGCGCCATTCTGGCCGCGCTATGAGCGATCCGATTGTACGCGAGGGGTTGGCCCCCCGGTTCTGGGAAAAGAAGCCGCTGACCAAAATGTCCCCCGCCGAATGGGAAGCGCTGTGCGATGGCTGCGGCAAATGCTGCCTGAACAAGCTGGAGGACGAGGAGACCGAAGAGGTCGCCCTGACCCGTGTCGCCTGCCGCCTGCTGGACGATTCGACCTGCCGCTGCACCCATTACGAAAACCGCCATCAATTCGTTCCCGATTGCATCGTGCTGAAGCCCGACAACCTGGATACGCATGCCTATTGGATGCCGCAAACCTGCGCTTACCGCTTGTTATGGCAGGGAAAACCGCTGCCCGAGTGGCATCCGCTGATCACGGGCACACCCGAAAGCGTGCATGATGCTGGTATCTCTGTGCGCGATGGCACAGTCTCGGAATTCGATACCCCCTTCGAAGAATGGGAAGATTATATCATTGAGGAGCCGATCTGATGTTTTTTGCCTCTGACAACGCAGGGCCCGTTCACCCAGCCGTTATGGACCGCGTGATTGCGGCCAATACCGCGCACCAGATGCCCTATGGCAAAGACACGGTGATGGACGAGGTCCGGACCCGTATCCGTGAGGTTTTTGAGGCCCCCGATGCGGCGGTCTATCTGGTGGCGACGGGCACGGCGGCCAATGCGCTGGCGCTGGCCTGTTACACCCAGCCCTGGCAGACGATGTTCTGTTCAAAAGTCGCGCATATTCAACAAGATGAGTGTAACGCGCCAGAGTTTTATGCAGGGGCTGCCAAGCTGACCTTGATTGACACGGATGACAAGATGACGCCTGAGGCGCTGGACGCCGCGATTGCGGGCCAGACCGTGGGCAATGTGCATGGCGCACAGCCCGGTCCGGTGTCGATCACACAGGTGACCGAGCGCGGGTCGGTGCATTCGCTGGCCGAGATCAAGGCGCTGTGTGACGTGGCCAAGCGCCACAATCTGCCGGTGCATCTGGACGGGGCACGCTTTGCCAATGCCATGGTGGCTCTGGGTTGTACGGCGGCGGAAATGTCGTGGAAAGCGGGCGTTGACGTGGTCAGTTTTGGTGGGACCAAGAACGGCTGCATGGGCGTGGAAGCCGTTGTTTTCTTTGATCCTTCCAAGGCATGGGAATTTGAACTGCGCCGCAAGCGCGGGGCGCATTTGTTCTCAAAACACCGGTTCCTGTCTGCGCAGATGGCGGGCTATTTGCAGGACAATGCCTTTGTCGAGATCGCACAAGAGGCCAATGCCAATGCCGCCTATCTGGCGGCGGGGCTGCGCAAGGCGGGGGCCGTATTTTTGCATGAGCCACAGGCCAATATGATCTTTGCCCGCTGGCCGCGCGCCGTGCATCAAAAGATGCATGATGCCGGAGCGCGTTATTATCTGTGGGACGGCCCGTTGGAGGGGCCCGCGGATGAGCTGGTGGCGGCGCGGCTGGTTTGTGACTGGTCGATCGGGCGTGAGCAGATTGACGCCTTTCTCAGCCATTTTTGAGCGGACGCGCAACAGGTCCAAGACCTTGGCCGAACCAGGGCCCGGAACCCTAGGTTAACAAGGGTTTCGGGGAGATTTTGACCATGCACAGCGCGTACACCGAACGTACACCGCATGTGCATACGATGGGCGAAAACGGCGGGGTTAATGCAGCGTGCGTCCCGCTTTCCTAACAGGTGATTAACTGCGGGCGAAAAGGTCGCGCAGCACCTCGGCCACCTCTTTGGGGTGGCTGATCGGGGCCATGTGGCCTGCCCCCGGAATGACCGAAGACGTGGCGTTTGGCATCCGTGCAACAAGACCGGCATTGGTGGCTGTGATCGCGGGATGGGCCTGTTCACCGCGCATCACCACCGTGGGGATGGTGCAAGCGTCCAGCGTCCCCGGCGCGAGCAGTTGTTCGGTGTCTTTATACAGAAAATCATGCGACCCGGGGACCACATGGATCGCGCGGCACATAGCGGCACGGGTGCGCTCGGGCAACGTGTCCCAGGCGGGGGCATCTGCGCTCCACATGCGGTTAAAGGTGCGCGCCGCACCTTCGCGGTCGCCGCTTTGGATCGCCTTGAGATAGTTTTGCGCGTCCATGTCGTGTCTGTCGATGGTGTCGGGCGCATCAACAAGAGCCACGGCAAAGAACACCGGTTCAATCACCGTCAGGCTGCGGATGCGGTCAGGGTGGCGCACGGCCAGTTGCAGGGCTGTGCAGGCACCGAACGAATGGCCGATCAGATCGAACTGGCCATCCGGCATGGCGGCCACGGCACCGGCATAGACCGTGTTGTGAAATTCGCTGTCCTCATCCCAATCGGGGCTGCGGCCATGGCTGGGCATGTCGGGGGCGGTGATCGTCAGCTCTGGCAGGGCCTTGGACAGAGGCGTCCATGCCCCGCCAAAGGCCATGGTGCAATGCAGCGCCAGCGCGGGCCGCGGCCCTTTGCCCAGGGTCATGACATTGGGCGTGAACCCGGTTTGCGGCCTCATAGTTCACCCGACAGATAGGCATCGAGGTCTGCAATGCGGTCCTGGCCCCAGAACCGCTGATCATCGACGAAATAGAAGGGGGCACCAAAGACACCGCGTTCTACCGCCTCTTCGAGGTTGCGGGCATAGGTTTCTGCCCCGACCAACAGGCCGCTGTCAGCAAGCGAGGGGTCAAAGCCCGCCTCTGTCAGACAGGCGCGGATGACATCATCCTGGGCGATGTCCTTTTCCTCGGCCCAGACGGCGCGGGTGATGGCATGGGCCAAAAGCCCAAGGTCACCGCCGCCCGCGTTTTGCGCGGCGATAAAGGCATAGGCCGCAGGCGCGCCGTTTGTCGGCCAATGGGCGGGCTGCAGGTTGAACGGCATCCCCAGCTTTTTGGCCTGACGCGGCAGTTCCTGCGCGCGGTATTCAATGCGGCTGATGTGCCGGTCCTTGGGGGGTGTCCCGCCCGTCCGGCCAAAAGCGGCAATGATGTCGAAGGGTTTGTAATTGATCACGGCCCCGTGTTTTGCCGCGACCTCTTCCAGCCGCAGCCCGGCAAGGTAACAGTAGGGGGACAGTGTCGCGAAAAAGTAGTCGATCTGGGCCATTTGGACCTCCTTGGGTTTGCGGCACCCTAGCTGCGTGCTAAGCGGGGATCAACGCCACGAATCTGTCATATACCGCTGCCACGGAGCATCCCATGCCACAGACCCCTGAACCCAAGCTGATCTCTGGCAATGCCAATATGCCCCTGGCCAAGGCCATCGCCCGGCGGATGTCCCTGCACCGCGGGGTGAATGTGGGTCTGGTCGATGCGCGGGTTGAGCGGTTCAACGACGGTGAAATCTTTGTCGAAGTCTTTGAGAACGTGCGCGGCGAGGACATGTTTATCATCCAGTCCACGTCGAACCCGGCCAATGACAACCTGATGGAACTGCTGATCATGGCAGATGCGCTGCGCCGGTCCTCTGCGGCCCGTGTGACGGCCGTGCTGCCCTATTTCGGCTATGCCCGCCAGGATCGCCGGACCAAGGCGCGCACGCCAATCACCGCAAAGATGGTTGCGAACATGCTGGTCGGCACCGGGATTGAACGGGTTCTGACCATGGATCTGCATGCGGCACAGATCCAGGGTTTCTTTGATATTCCGGTCGACAACCTGTATGCGTCGCCGATTTTTGCGCTGGATATCAAGAGCCACTTCAAGGACCAGATGGATGATCTGATGGTTGTCTCACCCGATGTGGGCGGTGTCGCGCGGGCGCGGGAACTGGCCAAGCGGATCAATTCGCCGCTGGCGATCGTGGACAAACGCCGCGAGAAACCCGGTGAAGTGGCCGAGATGACGGTGATCGGGGATGTAACCGGCAAGACCTGCCTGATTGTGGATGACATCTGTGACACCGCAGGCACGCTGTGCAAGGCGGCCGAAGTATTGTTGGAGAATGGGGCCAAAGAGGTGCATTCCTACATCAGCCACGGGGTGATGTCCGGCCCGGCGGTGGAACGCGTGACAAATTCCGTCATGAAATCGCTGGTGATCACGGATTCGATTGCCCCGACCGACGAGATCAAGAAGGCCGCGAACATTCGGATTGTCCCGACTGCGCCGCTGTTTGCCCAGGCGATCCTGAACATCTGGAACGGGACATCCGTGTCATCGCTCTTTGAACAGGACACGCTGGGTCCGATCTATGACGGTATGTATAGCGTCTGATCGGAACCGGCGGTTGGGCGGCTGATGCCGCCTAGTGCACGTCCCAATCGTCAAGCTCTGACATTTCGCCGATGGCCATCCAGGCGATGCGCATCCGTGCGACCCGTGTGTCGCCCCATGTGCGGAACACCATGTCAAACCCTGACTTTGTGACCGATTCTGCCGTGATATCCGCGCGCATGATTGTCGTTGAATCCAGGTCCCACAGCGAAGGCGACAATTGCACCGTCGGGGGGGATTTGTATTTCTGCGAAAACTTGATGTGACGGCGGCGTTCCCTTTGGCCGCGCCCTGTCCACATGTCGCCGCCGTCCTCGTAGTCAGAGAAAAGTATTACATCGTCGCTATCAATTCCAATGGTATGGCTTCTGAGTTTCTTCATCGTTCTTTAAGTCCACGGTCCTTGGCAAAAAATCGCAGTGAGCATAAATATTCCATCTGCTTTGTACATTTCCACACTAACGGGAACTTAATCGGGCGCAATGGCGATATTGCGGCGTGATCGGGGCAAAACCTTTGCGCATGAAAAAAGGCCCCGCGAGAGCGGAGCCTTTTGAATTTCAGACCTGAAAATATCAGAAGTTTGGTTTTTCCGGGTCGAGGCCGATATGTGTGCCCATTGCCACCATGTCAGACAACAGCTTGGCTGCGTCATCAACGGGGCCCGGTTCATTGTGCCAGAACTCTTTGGCCTTGGCATAGGTTGTCTTGGCCTCTTCGATCATCTCGTTGAGATGCTCTTGGGTCATGTCGCCCTTTGCCATTGCGCGTTCGGCCAGAACGGAAACACCGGTGCTGGTGATTTCGGCGAAACCGCCGGTCACAACATAATCGGTTGCCCCGTCAGGGCCGTTTACGGTCAGCACACCGGGGCGCAGGGTGGTGATGGTGGGGGCATGCCCCTCCATCGCCGTCATATCGCCGTCGGCACCTGGGATCTGGACGGATGTGACCTGCAAGGAGGCCAGCCGCCGCTCGGGCGACACCAGATCGAATTGCATCGTGTCTGCCATTGCTTCAAGCTCCCTTAGGCGGCGTCTGCTGCCATTTTCTCGGCTTTCGCCTTCACGTCGTCGATGCCACCAACCATGTAGAAGGCGCCTTCTGGCAGGTGATCGTATTCACCCGCAACAACCGCCTTGAACGAGGAGATTGTGTCTTCCAGAGGCACCTGAACACCGTCGGAACCGGTAAAGACCTTCGCCACGTCGAACGGCTGGGACAAGAAACGCTCAATCTTGCGGGCACGGGCCACGGCCAGTTTGTCGTCTTCGGACAGTTCGTCCATGCCGAGGATCGCGATGATGTCCTGAAGCGACTTGTAGCGCTGCAGAACCTGCTGCACGTCTGTCGCGACCTTGTAGTGCTCTTCACCGATGATCAGCGGATCCAGCAGGCGGGATGTGGAACCCAGTGGGTCCACAGCAGGGTAGATGCCTTTTTCTGAGATCGAACGATCCAGAACCGTTGTCGCGTCAAGGTGCGCAAAGGATGTCGCCGGGGCCGGGTCAGTCAAGTCGTCCGCAGGGACGTAAACGGCCTGAACGGAGGTGATCGAACCGTTTTTGGTGGAGGAGATACGTTCCTGCATCGCACCCATGTCTGTGGCCAGCGTTGGCTGGTAGCCCACAGCGGAAGGAATACGACCCAGCAGAGCGGACACTTCGGAACCGGCCTGTGTGAAGCGGAAGATGTTGTCCACGAAGAACAAAACGTCAGAACCGGATTCGTCACGGAACTGTTCGGCCAATGTCAGGCCGGACAGAGCCACACGCATACGCGCACCTGGAGGCTCGTTCATCTGGCCGTAGACCAGTGCAATCTTGGACTCTGGCAGGTTATCGGGAACGATAACGCCGGATTCGATCATTTCGTGGTACAGGTCGTTGCCCTCACGGGTACGTTCACCAACACCCGCGAACACGGACACACCGGAGTGTACCTTTGCGATGTTGTTGATCAGTTCCATGATCAGAACTGTTTTGCCAACGCCGGCACCGCCGAACAGACCAATTTTACCACCCTTGGTGTAGGGGGCCAGCAGGTCGATGACCTTGATGCCTGTGGTCAGGATCTCTGTCTCTGTGGACTGAGATTCAAAACTAGGCGCTTCGCCGTGGATGCCGCGTGTTTCCTTGGTCTCAACAGGGCCCTTTTCGTCAACCGGGTCGCCGGTGACGTTCAGGATACGGCCCAGTGTTGCCGTGCCAACCGGAACCTGGATAGGTGCGCCGGTGTCTTCGACGCGGCCACCACGAACGAGACCTTCGGTCGCGTCCATCGCAATGGTGCGTACTGTGTTTTCGCCAAGGTGCTGCGCCACTTCCAACACCAGCTTCGAGCCGTTGTTGTCTGTGGTCAGAGCGTTAAGGATCTGTGGCAGGTTATCTTCGAACTGCACGTCAACGACGGCGCCGATGACCTGAGTGATTTTGCCGACTGCATTTGCCATGTCGTTTCTCCGATTTGCTTACAGCGCTTCCGCGCCGGAAATGATTTCGATCAGCTCGTTCGTGATCACGGCCTGACGCGAGCGGTTATACTCGATCGTGAGGCTGTCGATCATATCGCCCGCGTTGCGCGTGGCGTTGTCCATCGCTGACATTCGTGCACCCTGTTCGGACGCCGCATTCTCAAGCAAGCCTGAGAAAATCGCCGTGGCGACACCGCGCGGCAGAAGATCCGCGAGGATGGCCTCTTCGGAAGGCTCATAATCGAACAATGTCGATACGCCCTCGTCCGCGCCTTCGCCGTCAAACTTTGCAGGGATGATCTGCTGGGCCTGAGGGACCTGGCTGACCACGTTCACAAAGTTTGCATAGAACAGCGTTGCAACGTCGAATTCGCCGTCGTCAAAGCGGTTCAACACGTCCTTGGCGACGCCCTGCGCGTCTGCATACCCGAGGCGCTTGACCTCTGACATGTCGACATGCCCGACCAGACGCGCAGAGAAGTCACGCTTGAGCTGGTCACGGCCCTTTTTACCGACGGTCAGGATTTTGACTTCCTTACCGGCGGCAAGCAGTGCCTGTGCGTGGCTTTTGGCCTTTTTCACGATGTTGGTGTTGAAACCACCGCAAAGGCCCCGCTCTGACGTCATGACGACAAGCAGGTTCACCTTGTCCGACCCGGTGCCGGACAAGAGTTTTGGTGCTGAATCAGAACCGCCGACAGATGCCGCCAGCCCCGCCATCACGGCATTGAACCGTTCTGTGTAGGGGCGAGAAGCCTCGGCAGCTTCCTGCGCGCGGCGAAGTTTCGCCGCGGCAACCATTTGCATGGCTTTCGTGATCTTGCGGGTCGATTTGACCGACGCGATCCGGTTTTTAAGGACCTTGAGATTTGCCATTGGCTATCTCTCCTTAAGCGAAGTCAGCGGCGTAGGAATCGAGCGCAGCTTTGATTTTGTCTTCCAGCTCGTCTTTCACCTTGCGATCGTTATCGGTGATGTCCTTGAGCAGGTCGGCGTGTTTGCCGCGCAGATGTGCCAGCAGGCCCTGCTCCCAGCGACCCACTTCGGTCACGGGCAGCTTGTCCAGGTAACCTTTGGTGCCGGCGTAGATGACGCAGACGATTTCGGCGTTGGACAAAGGCGCGTACTGCGGCTGTTTCATCAGCTCTGTCAGGCGTGCGCCACGGTTAAGCATCTGCTGTGTCGCGGCATCCAAGTCGGAACCGAACTGAGCAAAAGCAGCCATTTCGCGGTACTGAGCCAGAGACAGTTTTACCGGACCGGCGACAGAAGACATCGCCTTGGTCTGAGCGGATGAACCCACGCGGGAAACTGACAGACCTGTGTTCACAGCAGGACGGATACCCTGGTAGAACAGTTCTGTTTCCAAGAAGATCTGACCGTCGGTGATGGAGATCACGTTTGTCGGAATAAATGCGGAAACGTCACCACCTTGGGTTTCGATGATCGGCAGCGCGGTCAAGGAACCATTGCCTGCGTCATCACCCAGCTTGGCGGAACGCTCAAGCAGGCGGGAGTGGAGATAGAAAACGTCACCAGGATAGGCTTCGCGGCCTGGTGGGCGGCGCAGCAGCAGGGACATCTGGCGGTAAGACACGGCCTGTTTGGACAGGTCATCATAGATGATCAGGGCGTGACGGCCATTGTCGCGGAAGAATTCTGCCATGGCTGTCGCGGCGTAGGGCGCGAGGAACTGCATTGGCGCAGGTTCGGACGCGGTCGCGGCCACAACGATGGAATATTCAATCGCGCCGGATTCTTCGAGCTTTTTGACCAGCTGTGCAACTGTGGAGCGTTTTTGACCGATGGCAACATACACGCAGTACATCTTCTTGCCTTCGTCATCGCCAGCAGCAGCATTAACCTGCGCCTGGTTCAGGATCGCGTCGAGGGCAACAGCGGTTTTACCGGTCTGACGGTCACCAATGATCAATTCACGCTGGCCACGGCCAATCGGGATCATCGCGTCAACGGATTTAAGGCCCGTGGACATTGGTTCGTGAACGGATTTACGCGGGATGATGCCCGGCGCTTTGACATCCGCGATGCCGCGCTGCGTGGCGTTGATCGGGCCTTTGCCGTCGATCGGGTTGCCCAGACCGTCCACAACGCGACCCAGCAGTTCGTTGCCCACGGGAACGTCCACGATGGAGTTCGTGCGCTTGACTGTGTCGCCTTCTTTGATGTCACGGTCGGAACCGAAGATAACAACACCGACGTTGTCTGCTTCGAGGTTCAGGGCCATGCCCTGAATACCGCCGGGGAATTCGACCATCTCACCGGCCTGAACATTGTCCAGACCATAGACGCGGGCGATACCGTCACCAACGGAAAGCACACGGCCTACTTCGGCGACTTCGGCTTCTTGACCGAAATTCTTGATCTGGTCCTTCAGGATCGCAGAAATTTCTGCAGCTTGGATACCCATTTATCCGACCTCTTTCATTACATTCTGGAGGGAATTGAGCTTTGAGCGGATCGACGTGTCGATCATCTTGGAGCCCACTTTGACGATTAGGCCACCAATGAGAGATTCATCAACGGCGGTTTGAAGCGTTACGGTCTTGCCGGTGGACGCCTTGAGCGTCTTGGCAAGCTTGTCTGATTGCGCCTTGGTCAGCGCCTTGGCGGATGTCACCTCTGCGGTCACTTCGCCTTTTTCGATCGCGATGGTTTCGCGCAGGGATTTGACCAGCGCCGGCAGGACGAACAGGCGGCGCTTGGAGGCCATCAGGGACAATGTGTTGCCCATGATTTCCGACAGCTTCATCTTTTTCGCGAGCGCGACGATGGCTGCCTGTTGTTCAGAGCGGGTGTAGATCGGCGAATGAATCAGGTTACGGAAATCTTCGCTGTCATTCAGGGCACCCTGCAGGGCATCCAGGTCGGTCTCGATGTCTTTGACCTTTTTGCCATCTTTGGCCAGGTCATAGACAGCAGACGCGTAGCGCTGTGCGATGCCGGTGGATATCGAAGCTGTTTCGGACACGTCCATCCTCTCGTTCAGTCAGGCCGGATACACGAATACAGTCGCGTCACCGGGGCGTTGGCGCGGCTTGAAGTTGGTTCAAGACGTCTAAATCAGGGGCCATGTAGCAGAGGGTTCCTCGCACCGCAACACAGTAACGTATGGTGAGGTGTCGTCTTGGCCCCTTTATTACAGTCGCTTTCTGGTGATCCGCCCGATTGCCGAAAAAAGTGACAGTACGGCAGGGTGATGGGTCACTTTGGGCTGATTCTTGGGAGACTATGGCAGGCTTTGCGCGCAAAACCGACTAATTATTCAGCCAGCACGCCAATGTTGTCCCGGTGCGCGGCGCGCATCTGCGAACCTTCCGGCCGCAGATGCGTTCTAATGTCGCGGACGCGCGGGCCCGATCAGCAGTCATGCCCCGGATTGGCCCGCTTGAGTTTGCGCAACAGACCCGGCCAGACCAGATTATCGCCCGAGCCCGGCTGGAAGGCAGCGGCAGATTGCGCCTGCACGGTGTCTGCCATGCTTTGGGGTTCTTCGTGCAGATTACCGGTCCCTGCGGATTGCGCGAAGATCTGGGTCTTGCAGGCGTTTTCAAGGAAATACATCCGCAAGAAAGCGATCGCGCAATTGGGCCCCACGGTAAGCGTGCCGTGATTGCGCAGCATCAGCAGGTTCTTGTCGCCCAGATCATGGACGATTCGACCCCGTTCATCGAGATCAAGCGCGATCCCTTCGTAGTCATGATAGGCCAGATCATTGTTCACGATCATCGAAAACTGCGTGTAGCGCCGCAGCCCTTCGTTTTGCACAGACACGGCCACGCCGTAGGGCGTATGCACATGGATCACGCAGCCTGCATCATGGCGGGCCGCATGGATCGCCGAATGGATCGTGAACCCTGCCGGGTTGATGAAATAGGGGGTCTGCTGACAAATGTTGCCCTGCAGGTCGATCTTGACCAGGCAGGAGGCCGTCATTTCGTCAAACATGATGCCGTAGGGATTGATCAGAAAACGCTCTTGGCCGTCTTCATCGGGCAGCCGGGCGGAGATGTGGGTAAAGACCAGATCGGTCCAGCCGTGCAGCGCGCACAGGCGGTAGGTTGCCGCCAGTTCGACCCGCAGCGCCCATTCCTCGGCTGAGACCTGACCCTTGAGGCTGGGCAGGTCCACGGGATCGGGGATGTCAAAACCCTTGCCCAAGGCGGTGTTGGATTGATCGTTCATGCTGTCTCCTCCCAGAGTTTGGAGACAGTTTAGAGCAAAGCGGCACTGTGGGTAAATTACGTCAGGTCAGCCCGCATGGGTGCGTGCGCGGCTCACGGCCGGTTCTTTTAGACCGTCCAGTACGCTGACCCGTTTGCGGATGCGCGATGGCGTGCCCTTGGGTGGATAGACCAGTTTGGTCGCCTCCACCATGAAGGCCCCACCTGCCATCATGGCAGGGACATGCCGGCCCACCCCCTCGAACAACCGTGCGGATTTCATCCAGATCCGGTGCTGCGACGGCATCTGGTACAAGGCACCCAGATGGCGTTCGGGCAGAAACTGGTGCTTGCGCAATTGCGCATCCAGCTGACCCGGCGAATAGGGCCTGCCAAAGCCAAAGGGTGTCGCGTCGCGCCGCGCCCACAGGCCCGCGCGGTTCGGCACGATAAACAGGACCTTGCCCCCCGGCCCCAGCACACGCCAGCATTCCTCAAGCAGGTCAGACGGCCGTTCAGATGTCTCAAGCCCGTGCAGCAGCACAAGTTTGTCCACATGGCCGGTTTCGATCGGCCACAGGGTTTCTTCGGTCAGCACGGAGGTGTTGGGCATGCCCGCAGGCCAGGGCATCACCCCCTGGGGTCCCGGCATCAGGGTGATCACCCGGCGCGCGTCCTTGAGATAGGGGCGCAGCAAGGGGGCGGCAAAGCCGAAACCGACCACGGTCTGGCCCTTGGCCTCTGGCCACAGTTCCAGCATCCGGCCACGCAGGGATTTCTGCGCCGCGCGGCCAAGCGCGCTGCGATAGTAAAAATTCCGCAGGTCTTGCACGTCAAGGTGCATTGCAGCTCAGCCTTCTCAGTGTCACTCTGAGTGCCAACATAGCAACTGATGAGGATTGCGCCATGGCCTTTGATCTGATCACCATTCCCTGCCTCAAGGATAATTATGCCTATGTGCTGCGCGACCATGCCAGCGGCGAGGTGGCCGTGATCGACGTGCCGGAGGCGGCCCCGATCAAGGCGGCCCTGGCCCAGCACGGCTGGACCCTGACGCAGGTCTGGCTGACGCATCACCACTGGGACCACGTGGACGGGCTGGCGGATCTGCTGGCAGAGCATCCCGCCAAGGTTGTTGGTGCATCCGCAGACGCCCACCGCCTGCCCGATCTGGATATCGCCGTGGCCGAAGGCGACCGGGTGGCGCTGGGGTCACTGGAGGCCGAAATCCTGGATGTATCGGGCCATACGGTGGGCCATATCGCCTTTTATGTGCCCGGTGCCGCGGCCTGTTTCACGGCCGACAGCCTGATGGCATTGGGCTGCGGTCGCCTGTTTGAAGGATCGCCCGCGCAGATGTGGGGGTCGATGCAAAAGCTGATGGCATTGCCCGCCGCGACAACGATCTGTTCGGGTCATGAATATACCGCATCCAACGCCAAGTTTGCATTGACGGTTGATCCCGAAAATGCTGCACTTATATCTAGGGCCAAGGACATTGAAACAGCCCGCGCCAAGGGCATACCGACGGTCCCGACGAAACTGTCAACCGAGCTTGCTACCAATCCCTTTCTGCGCCCTGCCGATCCGGGCATTCGCGCGACACTGGGGATGCCCACCGCCTCTGACGCTGACGTTTTTGCCGAAATTCGCAAACGCAAAGACACCTTTTGAAAGCAGCAAATAAGGGCAAAACAACTTGATCACGGCTTTTGTGAGCAGTTTTTGAAAGAAAGTGCTTGAAGACCGGCCACGATCAACCAAACTCTAACACTAAGAGGCCATGGTCGGCCCGGGGCCCTGTTATCCCGCAGCACCCTTCCGACCCCGAAGGATAAGGAGCACCAACGTGCCTTCATTCTCAACGACACTAGAGCAGGCAATCCACTCAGCCTTGGCCTTGGCCAATGCGCGCCGTCATGAATTCGCAACGCTGGAGCACCTGCTGCTGGCGCTGATTGACGAACCAGATGCAGTCCAGGTCATGAAGGCCTGTTCTGTCGATGTGGACGAATTACGCGACACTTTGGTCGAATTCGTGGACGAGGATCTGAGCAATCTGATCACCGACGTCGACGGATCAGAAGCCGTGCCCACGGCAGCATTCCAGCGCGTGATACAGCGCGCCGCGATCCATGTGCAGTCTTCGGGCCGGACAGAGGTGACGGGAGCCAATGTGCTGGTCGCCATCTTTGCAGAGCGTGAAAGCAACGCGGCCTATTTCCTGCAAGAGCAGGACATGACACGTTATGACGCGGTAAACTACATCGCCCATGGCGTCGCCAAGGACCCCGCCTATGGCGAGGCGCGCCCGATTGCAGGTGCCCCTGAGCACGAGGAAGAGCCCCAGGGTGTCACCGAGGGTGACAAGAAGGAATCCGCGCTGGCGAAATACTGCGTGGACCTGAACGAGAAATCACGCGATGGGGATGTGGACCCGCTGATCGGCCGCGCCGACGAGGTGGAGCGGTGCATCCAGGTGCTGTGCCGCAGGCGCAAGAACAACCCGCTGCTGGTGGGTGACCCCGGCGTCGGCAAAACCGCCATCGCCGAAGGTCTGGCGCGCCAGATCGTCGCCGGTGAAACACCTGAGATTCTGGCCAATACCACCATCTATTCGCTCGACATGGGCGCATTGCTGGCCGGCACACGCTATCGCGGTGATTTTGAGGAACGTCTCAAGGCCGTGGTGACAGAGCTGGAAGAGCATGAAGATGCGGTGCTGTTCATCGACGAAATCCACACCGTGATCGGTGCCGGTGCGACCTCTGGTGGGGCGATGGACGCCTCCAACCTGCTGAAACCTGCTTTGGCGGGCGGCAAGCTGCGCACCATGGGTTCCACCACCTACAAGGAGTTCCGCCAGCATTTTGAAAAGGACCGTGCGCTGGCGCGCCGGTTCCAGAAGATCGACGTGAACGAGCCTTCGGTTGAAGATGCGGTGAAGATCCTCAAGGGGTTGAAGCCCTATTTCGAAGATCACCATTCGGTCAAATATACTGCCGATGCGATCAAGACCTCTGTAGAGCTGGCCGCGCGTTACATCAACGACCGCAAACTGCCTGACAGCGCCATTGACGTGATCGATGAGGCCGGTGCCGCACAGCATCTGGTCATCGCATCAAAGCGTCGCAAGACGATCGGCACCAAAGAGGTAGAGGCCGTGGTGGCCAAGATTGCGCGCATCCCGGCCAAGACCGTGTCAAAGGACGATGTTATCGTGCTGAAGGACCTTGAGGCATCGCTCAAGCGGGTGGTCTTTGGTCAGGACAAGGCGATCGAGGCGCTGGCATCGGCGATCAAACTGGCCCGTGCTGGCCTGCGCGAACCGGAAAAGCCCATCGGCAACTACCTTTTCGCGGGCCCCACCGGCGTGGGCAAGACCGAAGTGGCCAAGCAGTTGGCCGATACTTTGGGCGTTGAGCTGCTGCGTTTTGACATGTCGGAATACATGGAGAAACACGCGGTGTCCCGCCTGATCGGTGCCCCTCCGGGCTATGTCGGCTTTGATCAGGGTGGCATGCTGACGGATGGTGTCGACCAGCATCCGCACTGCGTGCTGCTGCTGGACGAGATGGAAAAGGCGCATCCGGATGTCTACAACATCCTGCTGCAGGTCATGGACCACGGCAAGCTGACGGATCACAACGGGCGCACCGTTGATTTCCGCAATGTCGTTTTGATCATGACATCAAATGCAGGCGCATCCGAACAGGCGAAAGAAGCCATCGGTTTCGGCCGTGATCGCCGCACGGGTGAGGATACGGCAGCGATTGAGCGGACCTTTACGCCGGAATTCCGCAACCGTCTGGATGCCGTCATCAGCTTCTCTGCGCTGCCAAAAGAAGTGATTATGCAGGTGGTCGAAAAGTTCGTGCTGCAGCTTGAAGCACAGCTGATGGACCGCAACGTGACCTTTGAACTGAGCAAGAAGGCGGCAGCATGGCTGGCTGACAAGGGCTATGATGACAAGATGGGGGCGCGTCCATTGGGCCGTGTCATTCAGGAACACATCAAGAAGCCGCTGGCCGAAGAACTGTTGTTTGGCAAACTCGCCAAGGGCGGCGTGGTGAAGGTGGGCGTCAAGAAAGGTGAGCTTGAGCTGACCATTCTGGATGCGGAAACCCGTCAGCTGTCTGGCGACAAGCCACCATTGCTGACCGCAGAATGATGCGTCAGGGCCTTTTGGCCCTGGCCCTCCCCTTCGCCGGCAGCGCCCTGGCGGAGGGGCTTACCTTGCAGTTTCCGCTGGACTGCACATTGGGCGACACCTGTTACATTCAGCAATATATGGATCGCGATCCCGGCAAGGGCTTCCGCGACTACCATTGTCGCGGGCTGAGTTATGATGGGCACAAGGGCACTGATTTTGCCGTGCCCACCCGCGAGGACATGCTGGCGGGCGTCAATGTGATCGCGGCCGCAGATGGCCGCGTGCGCGGCTTTCGCGACGGCATGCCCGATAGCGGATACACCAAACAGACCGCCGCCAGCGTCGAGGGGCGCGAATGCGGCAATGGCGTTGTCCTGATGCATCCCGGCGGCTGGGAGACCCAATATTGCCACATGATGCAAGGTTCAATCACTATTCAGAATGGCCAAGAGGTCAAGGCGGGTGATGTTCTGGGCAAATTGGGCCAGTCGGGCCGCGCAGAATTTCCGCATCTGCATCTGTCCGTGCGCCAGGGTGGCAACCCGGTTGATCCGTTCGACCCCGATGGCCGCCTGCAATGCGACAGCCCCGGTGACAGCACGCTATGGGCGCAGACGCCCGCCTATGCACCCGGCGGCCTGCTTGATATCGGGATGACGGACCGGATCCCCGACTATGCCGAGGTAAAGGCAGGCACCGCAGGCGCAGACACCCTGCCCACGGATGCACCGGCGCTGGTCGTCTTTGGCTTTAGCTATGGGACCCTGAAGGATGATATCATCCGGCTGAGCCTGACAGGCCCGGAGGGAGAGGTGATCACGCAGGACAGCCAGCTTGAGCGCAATCGCGCACAGGCGTTTCGCGCCGTCGGCAAACGGCTGAGAAGCCGCGCGAAATGGCCTGCGGGCACCTATGTCGGCACGGCGACATTGATCCGGCAAGGTGTTTCAATCAGCACCATCAGCACCGAAATCACCATCCGTGACCCCGGCTGAGGCATCTTTGTGAAAAGGATCCATCTGAAATTCAGCAGAACGCTGTGACGCGCAGGGCCCGCTATTTTTCGGTAAACTTCAGCTCAATCCGCCGGTTCTGTGCCCGGTCTGCATCACTGTCGCCAAAGGCCACAGGCTGATATTGGCCAAAGCCGTTGGCGGCCAGGCGGTCCGGGGGAATGCCAAGGAAGTTGATCATATATTTGACCACGGACAGCGCCCGCCCCTGACTAAGTTCCCAGTTATCGGAAAATTCGCCCGTACCAGACAGCGGCACATTGTCCGTATGCCCGTCTACACGGATCACCCAGTCAATCTCGGGGGGGATGTCCCCCGCGACGGAGCGCAGGATATTTGCAACCTTGGCAATCTCGCCCCTGCCCTCATCGGACAGAACGGCACCGCCGGGCGGAAACAGCACTTCGGACGAAAAGACAAAGCGGTCCCCCTCGATGCGCACCCCTTCTTGAGTGCCCAGCACGTCGCGCAACCGGCCAAAGAACTCAGAGCGGTACTGCTCAAGGTTCTTGGTCTCTTCTTTCAGGACCTTGGCTTCGGCCTCAAGCGCCTTTGCCTCGGCCTCAAGGCGGGCGCGTTCTGCGGCCTCCATCTCGGCGCGGCGGCGTTCTTCGGCGGCGACACGGGCCAGGGCAGTGTTCAATTCCGATCCCAGCGATTGCAGTTCGACCGATTTGGCCGCGTCGCGCGCCACGGCATCATCCAGCAAGGCCTGCAAATTGCCCAATTGCGTGCGCAGGGCCGCGACCTGCTGGTTCAGCAACTCTGTCTGGCGCTGCGCCTCGGCGCTGATGGCGGTTTCCTGCGCCAGCGCGCTGCGGGCAGCGGCCAGCAAGGCCGCCTGCTGCTGGGCCAGCTGCTGGGCCTGTGTCCCTTGATCCTCGGCCGCGTTTTGGGCGGCGAGCCGTGCGGCGACTGCGGCGGCCAGCTGCGCGCGCAGGGTTTCACGATCCGCGCTCAGGGTTTCTGCGCTTTTTTCCTGCGTGGCCAATGCGGCCTGCAGGCGCAGGATTTCTGCCTGTTGGGTCGTCATCTGCTGTTGTGCTGCCGCCAGGTTTTCCTGGGCAAGGCGCAATTGCTGCTCTGTTCCGGTCAGATCTTCCTGTAGGGCATCGCCTGCTTCCGCCTTGGCTTGGGCGGTTTGCAACAGGATCAGGGCTTCGGCGAGTTTGGCATCCAGATCGCCCTCAACTGCGCGTGCGGCAGCCAAAAGGGTCAGCGTATCCTCCGCTTCCTTGCGCTGTGCCTCAAGCGCCAGGGTCATCGCGGTCAGTTCTGCATCCGCATCTTCAAGGCGCGCGCGCAGGGCCTCGGCGGCTGCCGCCTCGGCGAGCCTTGCGGTTTCCTCGGCACTCAAATCGGCGGCGGTGCTGTCGACCTGGCCCTGAAGATCGGCCACCTGTGTCTGCGCCTCGGCGTTGCGGGCGCGCAGATCAGCGATCAAGGCATCCAGCGCTTCGCGGCGTGCGGCGGCCAGACGGGCGGTTTCAGCCTGAACATCAATTTCACTGCGGGCAGAGGCCAGCGCGAGGTTCAATGCCTCCTGTTCGCTCAGCAGATCAACCTGTCGCGCCTCAAGCGCTGTGATCTGATCGCGTGCCGTATCCCTTTCGCCCAAGGCACGGTCGCGGTCAGCCAAAAGCCCCGCCACCTGCGCCTCAAAGCGGGTGATTTCAGCACCGGCGGTCTGCAATTGCGCGGCCTGCGCGTCCCGTTGTGATGTCAATGACGCGATCAGCGCCTCTTGTTGTGACAGTTGCGCGCGGGCGTCGGTCAATGCGTCCTGGGTGGTGTTCAACGATGCGTTCAAAGCGCCCAACCTGGCATCCAGGCGGGCGTTGGTTTGTTCCTCCAGCCCCAGCGCCTGCGCGAGGGCCGCGACCTCGCCCGCTAATGCGTCAAGTTCGGTTTCCTGTCCGGTGATGCGTTCGGTCAGTACGAATTGCACGATCATGAAGATGGTCAGTACGAACATCAGGACCAGCAGCAGACCGGTCATCGCATCGACAAAACCTGGCCAGATCGAGCTCTGGAACCGCGAGCCTGTCCTGCGCGAAAGCGCCATTTAGCTGTCCCCTCCGCCCGGTTTCTCAGGCGTGCGCACCCGGCGCGGCGCAGGCTGCTGACGGGCACCTGACACGGCTTTGGCCAACAAGGAGATGTCATGGCGCAGCTCGGCCATGGTTTCCTGACGCCCGGCGGAAATCTCTTCGAGGATGCGCAGCATCTGCACATCAATGGAGCGCAGGCGCATCCGGCTTTCGGCATCCATGCCATCGCCTGTCTCAAGGTTTACAAGCGTTGAGATCAGCCGTTCCTGCCCGGATGCGATCCGGTCGAGCGCGGCCGTTGCGCTGTCGTCGTTCTGCATCTGGTAGGTCAGCCGTTCCATGGCGTCGGCCAATTTGCCCAGCTTTGCATCAACCCCCGCCCGACTTTGATCGGACTGGACGAACATTTGCTGAAGGCTTTCCATCTGCTCTGACATATGGTCGACCACGCCGGCCATCAGGTTCTGTTCAGCGCTCGCGTCCTCACCGGTGCTGAAACCCACCCGCGTGATAGAGCTGAGCCAATCTTCAAGTTCTTGGTAAAAGCGGTTCTGACCGTGCCCTGCAAACAGTTCCAAAAGACCCACAACCAGTGACCCGGCCAGACCCAACAGCGAAGAGCCAAAGGCCACGCCCATGCCGCCCAACTGCGCCTCAAGCCCCGTCATCAAACGGCTGAAGACATCAACGCCCCCCTCGCCTTCGGAGGGGGCAAGGCTGCGGATTGTGTCAACGACGGCGGGAACCGTCGTGGCCAGGCCATAGAATGTACCCAAAAGGCCGAGGAAAATCAGCATGTTGACGATGTAGCGCGTGATTTCCCGCGCTTCGTCTATGCGGGTGGAAACAGAATCGAGGATCGAACGGGTCGATGTCGCGCTGACCTGCATCCGGGCACCACGGGTGCGCAAAAGCGAGGCCAGTGGGGCCAGAAGCTGTGGTGCGACCGTATCGGGGTCGGGCGTATCAGAGGCAAAGTTTTCGATCCAGCGGACCGATCCGATCAGCTGAAACACCTGATAGAAACAGGCAACGACACCGATCACGAAGACCAGAATGATCACCCCGTTCAAATAGGGATTGGCCGCGAAAATCGGATAGACCGACGGCAGCGCCAGAAAGGCACCGAAGCCTGTCAATGCCAAGACGATAAGCATCAGAGATATCTGACGCACCGGCTGCGAAAACTGCGGTCGTTCTGTGCGCTCTGCTTGCGCCATTATTCAGGTGCTCCTGACCTGTAGTACTGCTCAACTTTTAGTTTACACCCAAAACCCCGACCTTTGCCAAGGTTTTATGAACAAAGGTCTTTGACCCGTTGCTGCAGCCATTCCAGATCGGCATCCCGCAGCCCTACCTCGCGCAGATGATCTGCGGTGTTGTGCAGGTATTCGGTGTTGGGGCCGCGCCCGCCGACGGCCTTGGCGATGATCTGGGCCTGTTCTTCCAAAGGCAGGCCACCGCAATATTGCCCATGGCTTTCGTCGATCACATAGACCACCGCGTCGACCACCCGGCCATCGGTCAGGCGGATGGCAAGGTTTCTTTCGATATAGGCCGAAGAGATCAATTCGCGTTCGCGCAGGTAGGCCAGTGTTTGTGTTTCGGTGCCCGGTGCCACCCGCAGGGCCATGCCGGTGCAGGCGGCCTGCGGCTGTTCGTCAAGCGCCAGCACGAGGCCCGGCTCTGCTTCTGTGCCGCGATGATGGATCGAACGCATGCAAAAGGATCGCGCATAGCCCGGCAGCGTCGCGATGACCGTTTCCGCCACCTCAAAGCCCGGGTTCCACAGAAGGGAGCCGTATCCAAATACCCACATCGCCATCGCACTGGTCCTTTGCTATTGGCTTGCGTAAACCGCATATAGGCGCTGAGTTAAAGGGGTATTCAAGGTGGGCAAACTGGTTCAGATCATTGTCGCGCTGGCCCTGCTGTGGTCGGGATGGTGGTGGTCTGCCGCCACTTTGCTGGATCGCGGGATCGGCACATGGCTGGATGACCGGCGTGCCGAAGGCTGGCAGGCAGAGATCGGCGCGGTCGACGTGGCCGGGTTTCCGCTGGCCCTTGGCACGTCGCTTGAGACATTGTTGCTGGCAGATCCGGTGGCAGGTCTAGCGGTCAATGCCGAAAGTCTGCACCTGAGCGTGCCTGCCTATTGGCCCGGCGATGTGACCCTGACCCTGCCTGACACGCCGCTGCGCATCGCCACCCCGGAGCACATCCTGTTTCTGAGCGCACCACAGGCCAAGGCAGAACTGAAACTGCATCCCGGCTTTGCCCTGCAACTCGAGCAGCTGAGTGCCCGCAGCGGGCCCTGGATGCTGCATACCTCTGCGGGCAACCTGCTGAGCGCCGAAGATCTTGACGCTGAGGTCACGCAGGACGCGCAGACCGCCGAAAGCTACCGATTTGCGATGACTGCGCGTGGCTTTGCCCCCGGTGATCTGATCCGCAGTGCCATGCTGCTGCCCGAAGACTGGCCGCTGGCCTTTGACACGCTTATCGCGGATGTGAACCTGCGTTTCGACCTGCCGCTGGACCGCAGCACCATCGAAGACCGCCGCCCGCAGCCGCGCCAGATCGCCATTGACCGGCTTGACCTCATTTGGGGCACGATGCGGCTGACGGCCGCCGGGGCCCTAGAGGTCAATCCCCAAGGGATACCGGACGGTGAGGTGAACCTGCGGCTTGAAAACTGGCGGCAATTGCTGGATCTGGTCGAAAAGGCTGGCACGCTGGACGCCCGCATGCGCGGACAGGCGGACCTGCTGCTGACGGCACTGGCAAATATGGGGGGCGACCCCGATACACTGGACCTGACCTTGACCATGCGCAATGGCCAGATGTTTCTGGGGCCCATTCAGCTGGGACCTGCCCCGTTGCTGATCCTGCGGTGATTATTTGCAATAGCTGCCGGACCGGTAGCGGGCGGTGTCAAAATGGAAATGATCCTGATGAAACCGATCCGCATTCGGGCCCAGAACAGTGCCGAAAGGGCCGCATGCCCCCTTGTGCATCTGGCGCATGGCTGAAGAAAAACGTTGGGCATTCCAGTGCTTTAGCACGCTGACCTCGGTCCCGTCGGCAAGTTTGAAGGCCGAAATGTCAATCGCGCGCCCCTTGCCATGTTCCGAAATCCTGGCACCCTTTTGGTTGTTACGGGTCCGGCAGGCGTAATGGGCCGCAACGCGCAATGTCTTGAGCCCGCCGCCTTTCTTGGCCAATGCCGGTTTGGCAGCATCCTCCAGCCAGGTCTTGAGCGCCTTGGCCGTTCCGCAGTCCATGACCGCCTTCTGGCTCAGCGCAATGCCCGAGACCGCGCGCACACGGACGGCATTTTCAACGCCGCAGCCGTTGATCTTGCCGGGAACGCGGCCCACCACCTCGCCTTGAATGTCGATGTCACCGCAAATGGCACCCTTTTTGCGCAGCTGTTCGCGCGCACGCCCCTCGCGGGCAATCTTGTTGGTGCGAAACAGGGGCCGCAGGGCTGAAAACAGGCCGCTGCGTTCCTTGGCCTGTTGCTGTGCGCTGTCTTGGGCCGGTTGCGCAATGGCCCCCGAAGGCTGAAGCGTCACGGGTTGCTGTACCGCATTTCCGCCGCGTGGCACGGGCCGCAGAGAGCTGGCAGGATCAGCAGCAAGGGCGATTTGCGCGGTACAGATCACCGCACCGAAGACAGCCGCACGTATCACTTCGCACGGCCCCCGCCACGGCCAAAGTCCGGGGCGTCAGTATCTTGTCCGGCCTGGATAATGCCCCGGCGAATGGCGCGGGTTCGGGTGAAATAGGCGTGCAGATGCTCTCCGTCGCCCTGGCGGATGGCCCGTTGCAGGGCAAAGAGTTCTTCGGTGAAACGGCCCAGGATTTCCAGTGTGGCATCCTTGTTGGTCAAAAAGACATCGCGCCACATGGTGGGATCAGAGGCCGCAATGCGGGTAAAGTCGCGGAAACCTGCGGCGGAATATTTGATCACCTCGCTGTCAGTCACGCGGCGCAGATCATCGGCCACGCCGACCATCGTATAGGCAATCAGGTGCGGTGCATGCGATGTGACCGCAAGCACCAGATCGTGGTGTTCGGCGTCCATCTCTTCGACATTGGCCCCCAACCCTTCCCATAGCTCACGCAGGCGCGCGGTGGCGGAAGGGTCTGTGCCATCGGCCGGAACCAGCAGGCACCAGCGGTTGTCAAACAGTTCAGCAAAGCCTGAACGCGGGCCGGAATGTTCGGTGCCCGCCAGCGGGTGTGCGGGAATAAAGTGCACGTTTTCAGGGATATGAGGCCCAACCTGTGCGATCACATCCGCCTTGACCGACCCTACGTCAGTCACCGTGGCACCGGGTTTGAGCAGCGGGCCCAATTCGGCAGCCACAGCACCCATGACACCGACCGGCACACATAGCACCACCAGATCAGCCCCTTCGACCGCCTGGGCCATCGTATCACAGACCCGGTCACACAGGCCGATTTCGCGGGCAGTCGCGCGGGTTTCGGCAGAGCGGGCAAAGCCCGTGACCTCACCAGCAAGCCCTGCGCGTTTCATCGCCCAGAACATGGAGGATGCGATCAATCCCAGCCCGATCAGGGCAACGCGGTCATAGAGTTGCGTCATTGCCAGCCCCTTCCTTGAACTGGCGCACCGCATGCACGACCCTACGGCAGCTGGATTCGTCACCAACCGTGATCCGCAGACAGTTTGGCAATTTGTAATTGGCGACCGGACGCACCAACAGGCCCTGGGTGTTCAGATAGGCATTGCATGCCAGCGCTTCGTCAGCAGAAGCAAAACGGGCCAGCACGAAATTGGCGCAAGAGACGTCAGAGGGCACGCCCATTTCGGCCAGGGCATCCGCCATCCAGCCGCGCCAACGGGCGTTTTCCGCCCGGCAGTGTTCTACGTAGGCCGTATCGCGTACCGCCGCTTCGGCAGCATTCAGCGCGGCCTGGGATACGTTGAAAGGGCCCCGCACCCGGTTCAGCACGTCAATGACATGCTGCGGGCCATAGCCCCAGCCGATGCGCAGGCCACCCAAGCCGTAGATCTTGGAAAAGGTTCGGGTCATGACGACATTCTGGCGGGCATCCACCAATGCCGCCCCCCCGTCATAACCTTCGACATATTCGGCATAGGCCCCGTCCAGCACCAAGAGCGCCTGTTCGGGAAGGCCCGCCGCCAGACGCGCCACTTCGGCGGCACCGATCATCGTGCCCGTGGGGTTATTGGGGTTCGCCATGAAGACAAGCCGCGTCTTGTCGGTGCAGGCCGCAAGGATGGCGTCCACATCGGTGACGCGTTCGCGTTCCTTGACCTCAACCGGGGTGGCCCCGGCCGCCAGCGCGCTGATGCGGTACATGCCGAAACCATGTTCTGTGTGCACCACCTCATTGCCCGGTCCGGCATAGGCCTGACACAGAAAGGCGATAACCTCGTCCGATCCGGCACCACAAATGATGCGGGCAGCGTCAATACCGTGCACTTCTGCGATGGCGGCGCGCAGCGGGCCATGGTCAGAAGAAGGATAGCGGTGCAGATCATAAGCCGCCCGGCGAAACGCCTCGCGGGCGGCGTCTGACGGGCCCAGCGGGTTTTCGTTGGACGACAGTTTGATCACATTCTCGACGCCCGCCACATGTGCGGCGCCACCTTGATACAAGGTGATATCCATAATGCCCGGTTGGGGTGCAATCTGTGTCATGTCCACATCCTGTGAATGGTTTGGGTTGTTCTAGCGGCGTGATCGAAAAGCTGCCAGCGCCAAAAGCAAAAGGCTGCGGCGGTTTCCCGTCGCAGCCTGTTGTAATGGGCTTTGGAATGGTGGCGAAGATTAGTTCTTCGCGTAGAATTCCACGACGAGGTTTGGTTCCATCATGACTGGATATGGCACATCGCCCAAAGCGGGGGTGCGCACGAATTTCGCAGTCATCTTGGAGTGGTCCGCCTCGATGTAGTCAGGCACGTCACGCTCTGCCAGCTGTGTGGCTTCGAGCAGGGCAACCATCTGCTTGGAACGGTCACGTACTTCGATCACGTCACCCTCTTTCACGCGGTAGGAGGGGATGTTCACCTTCTTGCCGTTCACACGGACGTGGCCGTGGTTCACGAACTGGCGCGCGGCAAAGACTGTTGCAACGAATTTGGCGCGGTAGACAACCGCGTCCAAACGACGCTCCAGCAGACCAATCAGGTTTTCACCTGTATCGCCTTTTACACGCTCGGCTTCGCCGTAGATGCGGCGGAACTGCTTTTCGGTCAGGTCGCCGTAGTAGCCCTTGAGCTTCTGCTTGGCGCGCAGCTGGATACCGAAGTCGGAAATCTTGCCCTTGCGGCGCTGACCGTGCTGGCCGGGGCCATATTCACGGCGGTTTACCGGGGATTTAGGACGGCCCCAGATGTTTTCGCCCATGCGGCGGTCAATTTTGTGCTTGGCAGACGTGCGTTTTGTCACGGCTGTTCTCCTTCTTTGTTTGCGAAGGGCGTTGTCCTTTGGTCTACGACCCGACAGGCATCCCCTTGCAGGGGCCACCAACACCAATGAAGCCGCGCTTATACGGGGGTTGGAGGGGGAGTCAATGGGGCCATGCGATTGCGCGGGTGGATGTCTGTCCGGCACCCGGCTGGACACAGGACAGACACGGCACAGGTCAGTCGGGCCCGGCATCCTGTTTATGCGCCATCGCGGCGCAATCCACGTGGCGCGGGCAGCCTGTCAGGTGATCATTGATCAATCCGCAGGCCTGCATCCACGCATAAACGATCGTCGGACCGCAGAATTTGAAGCCCTCTTTCTTGAGGTCCTTTGCGATCTGTTCGGTCAATGCCGTCTTGGCCGGCACATCACCCAGTGTAGGCCAGCGGTTCTGGATCGGGGTGCCGTCGACATAGCGCCACATGAAGCGGTCAAAGCCTTCGCGCTGCTCCAGCTTTTGCCAAGCGCGGGCGTTGGTGATCGCGGCCTCGATCTTGCCCCTGTGTCGAATGATGCCTTGGTTGCTCAGCAGGCGCTGGACCTCGGCCTCGCCCCATCCGGCAATGACATCTGGATCGAACCCTTCGAAAGCCACACGGAAGTTGTCGCGTTTTTTCAGGATTGTGATCCAGCTGAGCCCGGCCTGAAAGCCGTCCAGGATCAATTTCTCCCACAGTGCGCGGCTGTCATATTCCGGCACCCCCCATTCCGTATCGTGATAATCCTTGTAAATCTGCTCGGGCCCCGCCCAGCCGCATCTTTCCATCCGATTTCCCCCCAAGCCACAGGCTGACATCCGGTATTTATATGAAATGCTACTTTTAACCCGGAATTATCACATTTGCGGCGATGCTCTGCGAAAGACAGCAGAAAGTAAATTGCCGTGGTCAGACACTCCAAAAATGGCTTTGCCGATATTCCACCTCATAGCGAGAACCCGCTGAACTATGCCTTGGCGCAACGCGACAAACATACCATGCGCATGGTCCGGGAGGCATTGACCCACCAACAGGCGATCCTTGCCTATCAGCCCGTGATGCGGGCCAGCAACCCCGACAAGATCGCCTTTTACGAAGGATTGATTCGCGTGCTGGACGAGACAGGCCGCGTCATACCGGCCGGCGATTTCATGGGACTGGCCGAAGAAGCAAACCTGGGCAGGGAAATTGATGTCGCCGCATTGCACCTAGGATTGGAAGCGCTGCGTGACAATCCGGGCCTGCGGCTGTCGATCAACATGTCGGCCCGGTCCATCGGCTATAGCAAATGGAGCAATCTGCTGCGCCGATATCTTGCACTAGACCGCAGCATCGGTGAGCGGCTTATCCTCGAGATCACGGAAAACTCTGCCATGATGATGCCTGAAGTCGTGGCAAATTTCATGGAGGACCAGCAGAACCAGGGCGTCTGTTTTGCCCTCGATAATTTCGGCTCGGGTCAGACGGCCATCCGCCATTTCAAGGATTTCTATTTTGATATACTGCGAGTCTGATGGAACCCGAATTTCCCGGCTTGACGCAGTGGTTTGGAACGATTCATTTTACATCCATGATCAATGCCAACTTCTTATCCTCTGC
>Ga0213868_10000846_pt1 | contig 29821 bp, 28 predicted proteins | sample PICome_9_FD_160087 | JGI IMG/M metagenome (GOLD analysis project Ga0213868, IMG submission 160087) | Coastal seawater microbial communities near Pivers Island, North Carolina, United States - PICO127 | ecosystem: Environmental > Aquatic > Marine > Coastal | place: USA: North Carolina... | reverse complement strand
CTCTCCACCGCCAATACAAAGACTTGCAATACCCTTTTTTCCACCATGCTGTTGCAGGGCATGAATCAAAGTCACCAGTATTCTCGCACCGCTGGCACCGATCGGATGTCCAAGGGCACAGGCGCCTCCATGAACATTGAGTTTGTCGTGGGGAATTCCAATCTCGTGCATGGCCGCCATAGCGACCACAGCAAAGGCTTCGTTCACTTCCCACAGATCCACTTCATCAACAGTCCAACCAACACGCTGAAGCGTTTTATTAATCGCTGTTACTGGTGCCGTGGTAAACCACTCTGGCTCCTGGGCGCACTGATCAAAACCGTGAATCAATGCCACTGGCTTCAAGCCCTGGGCCTCGGCTTCATCCGCCAGCATTAACGTCAGTGCCGCTGCGCCATCGGAAATCGAGCTGGCATTAGCCGCCGTGACCGTCCCGTCTTTTTCAAAGGCTGGCTTTAACTGGGGGATTTTTTCCGGTCGGGCATTGCCCGGCTGCTCATCGGTATCGACAACTGTATCGCCGCGACGGGAAGAAATTGTCACTGGGGCAACTTCATTTTTGAACCATCCGTTATCTATAGCCCGATTGGCACGGCGCAGTGATTCAATGGCGTAGGCATCCTGATCTTCGCGGCTAAAGTTATATTTCTTCGCGCAGGTCTCGGCAAAGCTGCCCATTGCGACGCCCTGGTAGGCATCCTGCAGGCCGTCATACTGCATATGATCGAGCAGCTGCCCAGGCCCAAATCTGTAGCCCTGGCGCCCCTGGGGAATAAGGTAGGGGGCTCGGCTCATGCTCTCCATACCACCAGCCACTATAGCTTTAGACTGGCCGGCACGCAGTGCGTTGGAGGCCATCATCACCGCCTTCATTGCCGAACCGCAAACTTTGTTGATGGTGGTACAAGCCGTTGAACGATCCAGTCCTGCAGCCAGAGCTGCCTGTCGAGCAGGGGCCTGACCTACGCCGGCGCTGAGTACACAGCCCATCAGCACTTCATCAATTTGGTTATTGTCGATTTCGGCTTTGGCAAGCGCGTCACTGATAGCGGCTGCGCCGAGCTGAGTGGCGCTAGCGCTGGAAAGCGAGCCCATCATGCCGCCCATTGGCGTGCGCGAAGCTGATAGTATGGCGATTGGCTGTGATGTTGTAGTTGATGATGACATTGTGGCTCCTCCTGAGAATAAGTCTGCTTCTTATAGCTTGTTCTAATTGATCGTTATTTGATAACCCGCAGAGACGGTTTGGGCTTTTTCGAGTCCTTGTTTTTCGAACTCTTGTTTTTCGGCTCAGCTGGTGATTTTGTTTTCACTGCTTTTGGTCCGCTGGGCGGGGTTGGCGTCAGGTCTGGATCTTCGCGCTCAAACACTGTGCCCTGGCCATTCTCATGACTGTAGATTCCGACAACAGCAAAGACAGGTACCTTTATCTCAATAGGCACACCGCCAAAGCGTGTTGAAAAGGCGAGAATTTCAAGGTCGAGGATAAAGTTGGTTACCGCCCGGGGCGCGATATTGAGAACTATCTGACCATCGGTCACATAGTTCTGGGGAACCTCAACACCTGGATAATGGGCATCGATCACCACATAGGGCGTGCAATCGTTGTCCACTATCCAGTCAAAAAAAGCTCTCAGGATATAGGGTCGGTTGGACCTCATATTCATCGCAGGGGACGAATCTCTTGTTCGAGATCTGTAAGGCTTTCCTGGAATGAAGGTCGATCGAACAGACGCTCCATATAGTCGAGCAGAGGCTTTACCTGACGGTTGTTGGGCAGTTCGATACCGAGCTGCGGCAAACGCCAAAGAATTGGCCCAAGACAGCAATCAACCAGGGTAAATTCTTCACTCATAAAGTAAGGCATATCGGTGAAGATACTGGCTATGCTGATCAGCGACTCACGGAATTCCTTGCGCGCCTCTTCAGCTTTTTTGCTCTCTGGACTATTGATAATCTGGGCAATCAAACTACCCCAGTCTTTCTCGATGCGGTGAACCCAGAGACGGCTCTGCGCTCGCGCTACTGGATAGACCGGCAACAGCGGTGGATGTGGAAAGCGTTCATCCAGATATTCCATAACCACTTTTGACTCGTAGAGAGCCAGGTCGCGATCAACCAGAGTCGGCAGTGTGCCATAGGGATTCGCTTCCAAAATCTCTTCTGTAATGGCGCTGGGTTCCACATCTTCGATTTCAACCGTAACGTCTTTCTCGGCTAAAACAATACGAACTCTATGGCTGTACTGGCATGTAGGGTCGGAAAATAATGTCATCGACGATCGTCGCACATCAACCTCTCATCTTTAAAGTAATTAGGGGGTAGCACGTCGCCACCCCAAATAGACAATCCATGCCTTTATATGGTCTGTCCTGAAGAAAACTGTCTAATCTTAGTGAATGCCTTTCCAATACTCTCGGTTCAGCAATACAACAAAGACTAACAATAGTAACAAAAATAACAATACCATTCGGCCGATATGCTTGCGCTCTTCGGCCATTGGCTCTGCAATATAGGCGAGGAAGTTCACCAGATCATACATCGCAGCATCATACTCTTCGGCGGACATGGTTCCCGCTTCAGGGATTACAAAACGACCACAGGGATCATCGAGAATATCTTCACCCGTCAAACGGTCGCGTTTAATACCGCCATTGGCTGCCAATACAGGCCCCGGAGCACATTCAGGCAACCCCTGTAAGTCGAGCAGAGCGTGGGGCATACCCACATCTTTAAACACTCTGTTGTTGACACCCAGAGGGCGACTTGGGTCTGCATAAAAGTTACGCAGGTAAGTATAGACCCACTCGGGTGAGCGCGAACGTGCCACCAGCGTTAAATCCGGAGGCACGGCGCCAAACCACTCTTTAGCGCCATCTTCAGGCATTGAGATTTCCATCAGATCACCAATCTTCTGGCCGGTGAAAATCATATTGTCGAGCATCATCTGATTGGGGATACCAGCATCATTGGCAACGCGCTCCCAACGGGAGTACTTGAATGAGTGACAGCCCATGCAGTAGTTTACCGCCAGCTTTGCACCATTCTGCAATGAGGCGTGATTGCTGAGATCAGCTTCAAATGGATCACAGTCAATGGCACCGCAAGACTTGCCGCTCTCAGCACCCACTGCCTTCAATGGCAGAATAACCAGAAGCAGTACTATTAACAGTCCACCTAGTGATTTCCAGAAACCCATACCGCCATCCATCGTAATGCGGTCGGGCTCAGGCTTGGTAGTCTCGATGCGAGTCCAGAAGTAGATACCGATAAAGTAAGCAAAATAGAGAACAGTACAGATCTGCGCGAGAACTGTGCGCGCTGCTGTCGGCGCTTTAACACCCAGGTAACCGAGGATAATAAAGCAGGCAGCAAATACCAGAATTGCTCCCCGGCTAAAGCTTCCCTTGTAGCGCATTGAGCGAACCGGGCTGCGATCCAACCATGGCAGTACAAACAGGATAGCGATTGCAGCGGCCATAGTAATAAAGCCACCGAGCTTGTCGGGAACTGCACGCAGCATTGAATAGTATGGCGTGAAGTACCAGACCGGTGCGATATGTTCAGGAGTCTTCAGCGAGTTGGCAATCTCAAAGTTTGCGTGCTCGAGGAAGTAGCCACCCATCTCTGGGGCAAAGAACAGAATGGCGCAGAATACAAACAGGAATACGACGATCGGCACCAGATCGTGAATCACAAAGTATGGGTAGAAAGGAATGCCATCGACTGGATTGCCTTTCTCATCTTTGTACTTCTTGATGCTAACGCCATCCGGGTTGTTTGAACCCACGTCATGCAAGGCAATAATATGCATCACTACCAGCGCGATCAAAATGATCGGCATGGCGACAACGTGCAGTGACATAAAGCGGTTGAGGGTAATACCAGAGATCAGGTAGTCACCACGAATCCACTGAACAACATCTTCACCAATCACCGGAATAGCGCCAAACAGCGAAATAATTACCTGCGCACCCCAGTAGGACATCTGACCCCAGGGCAGAACATAACCGAGGAAAGCCTCAGCCATCAGTGCCACATAGATAGTCATACCGAAAATCCACACCAGTTCACGAGGCGCTTTATAGGATCCGTAGATCAGGCCGCGGAACATATGCATATAGACGACAATAAAGAACGCCGAGGCACCCGTAGAGTGAGCGTAGCGAATAATCCAGCCCATATCCACATCGCGCATTATGTACTCAACAGAGGCGAAGGCCTGCTCTGCAGAACCCTGGTAGCTCATCAGCAACCAGATACCAGTGACCAGCTGGATAACCAGCACGACCATCGATAAAACGCCGAAGTAGTACCACCAGTTAAAATTCTTGGGTGCGTAATACTCGGCCATATGCCGATTCCACTCACGCTTGAGCGTTGGCATGCGCGAATCAATCCACTCGGCTAAAGCAGCTACTTTACTCATTACGCAATCTCCGAATCTATACCAATAATAATAATGTCGTCCGACTCATAGGAGTGAGGCGGAACCTCAAGGTTAGTCGGCGCAGGTACGCCAGCAAAAACCCGTCCAGAGAGATCGAACTTGGAACCGTGACAGGGGCAGAAGAAGCCACCGAGCCAGGAGTCTCCACCGAGATCCTGAGCGCCCACATCAGGGCGATACATCGGCGCACAGCCGAGGTGTGTACAGAGACCAACCAGAATCAGGAACTCTTCCCTGCCAGCCATTGTGCGCGCTGAACCAGCCACATACCCGGGCTGTGAGGCGCTCTGTGAATCTGCATCCCTGAGGATGCTCACATCCATTGATTCAATTGCAGCCAGAGACTCTTCAGTACGACGCACGATATAAACAGGCTTGCCGCGCCACTCGACAACCAGGCGGCCGCCAGACTCTAGCTTGGAGATATTAACTTTAACCGGCGCACCAGCAGCTTTAGCTTTGGCGCTCGGTTGCCAGGATGAAACGAAAGGTACTGCCGCACCAACTACACCGGCTCCACCGACAACAGCGGTAGCACCAGTAAGAAATCGGCGGCGACTATGGTTGACACCGTCACTAGTCATGACGTTCTCCCTAAACAGCAAAATTGGATGTAATACACGCGGGTTCGCGCGCAATTAAAAGGCGCTGCATATTAACGGAAAGCCGCATTTTACGCAACTGTGAGAGTGCCAAATAACCGCTTAACCAGCTGTTTTTAATGGCAAAAAAAAACCCGACTGAAGAGTCGGGTTTTGTCTTTTCCAACGCGCGATTAACGCTTGGAGAATTGTGGACGCTTACGTGCTTTACGCAGACCCACTTTCTTACGTTCGACCTGACGAGCATCGCGAGTCAAAAAGCCTGCTTTGCGCAGTGGGCTACGAAGATTCTCATCGTATTCCAACAGTGCACGAGCAATGCCGTGACGAATCGCACCAGCCTGACCGAAGTTACCACCACCATTTACGGTGATCTTCATATCAAACTTGTCGACCAGATCAACAACCTCAAATGGCTGGCGAACAATCATTCGCGCCACTTCACGACCGAAGTAAACTTCGATTGAGCGATCGTTAATTGTGATATTGCCGTTTCCTGAAGTTAGGAAAACACGCGCGGCTGACGTCTTGCGACGACCAGTACCATAAAATTGAGATTCTGCCATGATAATCGCTGTCCGTTACAGTTCTAGAACTTGGGGTTGCTGTGCAGTATGAGGATGCTCATTACCGACATAAACCTTGAGTTTTCTAAACATTTCCCGACCTAGTGGTCCGCGGGGCAACATACCTTTAACCGCTGATTGGATAACACGCTCAGGCGCTTTATCCAAAAGCTTGTCAAAAGTAATATCCTTAAGACCACCGGGGTAACCGGTGTGAGAGTAATAGGTTTTCTGTGTGGCCTTGTTACCGGTCACGCCAATTTTTTCAGCGTTAACCACCACGACGTAATCGCCGGTATCAACATGAGGCGTATATTCTGGTTTGTGTTTGCCACGTAATCTTGTCGCAATTTCCACGGCCAGACGTCCAAGGGTTTTGCCCTCAGCGTCTACGATATACCAGTCACGTTGAACTGATTCTGTTTTAGCACTATATGTTTTCATTCTTATCCTGCCTGGCTTTGGGGTATCCCAAAAAAGGGTGCGAATTGTAATGATCGTCCGCGCCTATTACAAGGGGGGATTTGAGCAAATTTAAAGTTTTTTACAGATAAGCTTATGGACGGTGCGGACAAGCCAAATACTCACGGCTCTGCATCTCCAATAATCGGCTCTCTGTACGCTGAAATTCAAAGCTCAACCGGCCGCCCGTATACAGCTCATTTATAGGCGCGGCGGCGGATACAGCCAATTTCACGCTGCGATCATAGAACTCGTCGACCAGATTTATAAAGCGCCGAGCGGCATCATCATTCAACGCAGTGAACAGCGGAACATTGCTAATCACCACCGAATGAAACTCTTTCGCCACTTCAATATAATCGTTTTGACTGCGCGGTCCCTCGCAGATTGCCGCGAAATCAAACCAGACTAAATCCTCCGCCACCTTGCGAGAAGGAATCAAGCGGCCCTCTATATCCAGGCTTATACTACGTTTAATTTCCCCCTCGAGCACCACCAGACTATCAAAGGTTGCACTGATAGCCCGCTCGGCTGCATCTCCCAGCGGCGAGTAATAGAGCTCGGCCTTTTCCAGCGCGCGCAATCGGTAATCGCGACCGCCGTCGATATTAACCACTTCGCAGTGCTTGTTAAGCAGCTCAATAGCGGGGAAAAAACGCTGGCGCTGCAAGCCATCGCGATACAGCAGATCGGGAATAATATTAGAAGTGGCGACCAGGGTGACACCGCGCTCGAACAACCCCTCCAGCAATAGCGCCAGAATCATCGCATCGGTGATATCACTGACAAAGAACTCATCAAAACAGATAACCCGCGCCTCACTGGCAATTGACTCGGCAACAGTATCCAGCGGATTGGCCCGGCCTTTATGACGCTCAAGATCCTGGTGAACTCGGCGCATAAAGCGATGGAAGTGAACGCGTATCTTCTTTTCAAATGGCAGGCTCTCGTAAAAGCTGTCCATCAGGTAGGTTTTGCCACGACCAACACCACCCCAAAAATAGAGCCCTTTTTCCGGTGCGCGATCTGACTCACGGGAAGAGCGCAATAATTTTGCCAGCAGGCCGCCCTTCTTGCCATTGTTGCGCTCTATCAACCGCTGAAACAGATCGTCCAGCTGATCGACCGCATAGGCCTGGGCATCATCTGCAACAAAGCCCTCTCGAGCCAGATCATTTTGGTAACGCTGTTTCGGGGTTAACATCGAATATGGTAGGATCAACTGTTAAAGGCAGACTGTAACTATCACGGCGCCCTAAAACAACTAAAAAAATAATTCTAAAAACATTGATTCGGAAACCGCCTTTGGCGACACTTAGACAAGCAGCTCAAAGGTTATTAGGAGAATACATTTGACAACATTGACCTCAATTCTGATCGCAGCAGCGTTTTTCCTTATCGGAGCCGCTGTCGGCCGTCTCTTCTCTAAAAAAGTTGATCAGGGTGATAAATCTGTCAGCGACCTGGAGAAGAAACTTGAGAAAAGCGAGCAGAAACTCAAGCGCTACCAGCAGGAAGTAACCGAGCACTTTGTTGCCGTTTCCCATCTGACAAGCAATGTAGCCCAAAGTTATAAGCAGATTCACGAGCACCTGGCGACCAGCGCGATTCGTTTGGCTAGCCCGGAAGTCGGTCGCCAACTCCTCAAGTCCGGCGGCAGTGACCTCAATATGTTAGATGCCAATGGCAAACCCCTGGTCGATATAGATGATATAGAAGTACCCAGAGACTATGCTCCCAGCGTACCAGGCGGCATCCTCAGCGAAGGCTATGGTCTGAGTGAAAATAATCAGGCTGCGGAACAGCCAGACAGTGCCACTAACAATATTGACGCGGATGATGACGAAGAGGCAGATCCGACCCAGAGAGTGGGTTAACGCTTAAAGAGTTAGCAAAAAGCCTATTAGCTAGCAAAAGCACGGGGAAAAGCTATAAAGAAGCAGCAGTTTTAGCGCAAGCAGGGAGGTTTGCCATAACAACTCTAACCAACTACTCAATACTTGGCCGCGCACTATCCCATCTTCTACCCAGCCGTTGCTCAATGTGCAGCGGCGCGCTGGAAACCGCAAACCAGTGCATCTGCGATGCCTGTGTCAGCGAATTGCCTTGGCTGGAAAAGCAATGCCAACAGTGCGCAGTGCCCCTCGCCACCGATGCCCTGTGCCCGGACTGCCAGTCAAAACCGCCCGCTTTCCGCCGCTGTATTTCTGCCTTCACCTATCAGGCGCCGATCGACAATATTATTTTGCGCTTTAAAAAAGATCCCTATGCCGCCGAGATCAAACAGCTGACCGCACTGCTGGCCGAACGAATTCTTCGCAGCTACCAGCCGACAGGTAAAGAACTGGAACAAAAGACAGCCCTGCCAGAGCTGGTAATCCCAATGCCCCTGCACTGGCGAAAAATAGCCCATCGTGGATTTAACCAGAGCCAGATAATCGGCAACCTGCTATCCAACTACTTTTTGTATGAGTACAAAACTCCGCTCAAGGTACATAGCGATATCTGCCAGCGCACCAGCAATAGCCAGGCTCAGCACACACTGGATAAAAAGCAGCGCGCTAGGAGCGTCAGAGATGCTTTTTCCGTAGGGGCGGGATCAGGCTTTAGCCTTAAAGGAAAGACTGTCGCCATACTGGATGATGTTGTGACCACCGGCGCCACGGCAAATGCACTTGCCAGCACAGTGATAAATGCAGGAGCCGACCAGGTGGATATTTGGTCTCTGGCGAGAACAGGCTGGAATAATTGCAGCCATTAACTCAGAATGGCACCTATAAAACTACCCACAGAGAATTCCTCGAGAGTGAACTTATCTCCACAACAGCCAGACAGTATTTGGCAGCAGATTTATCAACAGGCGCAGACTGCCGCCCGCGATGAACCCATACTGGCGAGTTTTTTCCAATCGACCATTCTCGATCACCAGAGTCTCGGCAGCGCTCTTAGCTACCATCTGGCCAATAAGCTGGCCAGCAGCGCAGCGCCGGCGTCCATGCTGCGCAAAGTGATGGATAGAGCTTTTTCAACCGATAAAATTATTCAGGCAGTGGCCGCCGATATTCAGGCCACCGTCGCCCGTGACTCGGCGTGTAATCTCTATCTAACACCTTTCCTCTATTTTAAGGGGTTTCTGGCAGTGCAATCCTATCGCGCAGCACATCAGCTGTGGTTAGAAGATCGCCGCTCCCTGGCACTGCTACTGCAGTATCGTATCTCGCTGAAATTTGCCGTGGATATTCATCCGGCGGCACAGATTGGCAGCGGCCTGCTGGTTGATCACGCCACCGGGTTAGTGATTGGTGAAACAGCTGTCGTCGAAGACTGCGTTTCAATTATGCAGTCAGTAACCCTGGGCGGCACCGGTAAAGTCTCCGGCGATCGCCATCCGAAAATTCGCAAAGGTGTACTGATTGGCCCCGGGGCAAAAATACTTGGCAATATTGAAGTGGCCGAGGGTGCTATGGTGGCAGCGTCGAGCGTGGTTTTAAAGCCTGTTCCGGCCCATGCGATTGTGGCCGGCGTTCCCGCAGCGGTGATTGGCGATGCCAGAAGCACCGAGCCATCCCGAACTATGGATCATTATTTCAAGTGTGACTAGACTGTGTTTGACTAGACTGTGTTTGACTAGAGAGTGCGTGACTAGACTGTGTGTAATTAAAGAGCGCGACTAGCTGAAAGAAACTAACAGCGATCCCAACTAAAGGGCATCACCTGGTCCAGAGAGGTCGCACCCTCAATCTGCATCAGCAATCTATCCACCCCCAGGGCAACACCAGAGCACTCGGGCAACCCCGACTCCAGCGCTGCTAGCAAGTTCTGATCAATCTCCATCAGCGGCTTGCCTGCTATTTTTCGCGCCTGCTGGTCCTCGGCAAAACGTCTCGCCTGCTCCTGCCCATCGGTTAACTCAAAGTAGCCATTAGCCAACTCAACACGATTTAGAAAAGCTTCAAAGCGGCGACTGACTCGACGCCCCTGAGCATCGCTGTGAAAGCTTGCCAGAGCCGCCTGACAGGCCGGATAGTCATAGACCAGCACTAAGCCATCGCTGAGCTGAGGCTCGATAACAACGCTAAACAACAGATCCAGACAGTTGGCGCGACTATCATCAGACCAGGCACTTGAGCCCGCCTCGACGGCGAGCTTTTGCAGACTGCTCAACTCTGCCTGGTGAGGATCAATATTGAAGTATTTGGCAAACAGCTCGGCATAGCTGTACTTATTAATCGCGATAGCGGGCAGCAGAGTTTCAATCAGCTCGCCAAGTTCAGCCATCAACTGATGCTCATCCCAACCGCAGCGATACCATTCAAGCAGGGTAAATTCCGGATTGTGGCGGACACCCACCTCGCCACTGCGAAACGCTTTTCCCAGACAGAAGATATCGCCACTGCCCGCGGCGAGCAGCCGTTTCATAAAATATTCAGGAGAGGTTTGCAGGTAGCTTTTTACAACAGAGGCTCCTAATTCGCTGAAGGCTCCTAATTTTCCAGTGGCTCCAAATCCGCCAGAGGCCCCTGGGAGAGTAGCAATACTTTCTATATTGCGATCGGTAACCGATGTTGTAGACAACACCGGCACATCCACTTCAAGCAAATTGCGCTGCTGGAAAAAACGCCGCAGCTCGGCCAAAACCCGACTGCGCTGACGCAGTCTGTCGAGACTAATACCGGGCTGCCAATCTGTCATCAGCGCAATCCGCCTTTATCTACAGGGGTTATTTACTGCTAACGCGACCCTGATATTCGCCGGTGCGCGTATCGACACGAACAACTTCGCCCTCATCGAGAAACAGCGGCACCTTAACCACAGCACCAGTGCTCAACTTGGCCGGCTTGTTGCCGCCCTGAGCAGTATCGCCACGCAGACCGGGATCGGTTTCAACAATTTCCAACTCAACATGGTTGGGCGGTGTTACCGAAAGCGGTGCACCGTTGTACAGAGTCACCACGCAAATATCCTGCTCACTCAACCACTGCAGCGCATCCCCAACCGCATTTTCAGTTGCCTGATGCTGCTCAAAGGTGTCCGGCTCCATAAAGCACCAGAAATCGCCATCGTTGTAGAGATACTGCATATCAGCATCCATCACATCAGCAGCTTCGACAGACTCGCCAGATTTAAAGGTCTTCTCTAAAACCCGTGCGGTTTTCAAATTGCGCAGTTTGACGCGATTAAACGCCTGCCCCTTACCGGGCTTAACAAGCTCATTTTCCAAAATTGAACAGGGGTCGCCGTCAAGCATCACTTTTAATCCGGGACGGAATTCATTGGTAGAATAATTAGCCATTGGTCTCTTATCTCGATTATCTAAAAAGGCAGATATGATACCCGAACTACTCACCGATTTGAGTAGTTTGTAGTATTGATCGGCAAATTATTGAAATGACCAGATTAACCGGGAAAGTTGACTACACTTAAAAGCGTACGGAGAAAAAAATATAACTTAGCCACTCGCCCCGGGGATCAGCCCCTCTCAGCGACCCCAGTGGCGACGCAATCGGAAAGCCTTACAGATAAAACTTATGACTTCTGTATCACTGGATAATATCTCAGCCCTGCTGGACATCATCAAGCCCGACATTGCCGACCAGCTTATCAGCGATGCAAACTTTTGCCTGCAAGATAAAGCATCCGCCGAACAGTGGATTGGCAATCTATCCGCCAACAGCTATGCCAATAACGCCATAGAGCTCTATCGGGTCCTTCCTTTAGCAGCAAAGCTGGATATAGATCCCAACACCAAGATGGAGATACTCGACAGCCTGACACCCATAGTGATCAGGTCTACCGAGTGCCTGCTGCAATCCCAGCCCAACGAGGATACCGCCAAGGCAATCTCTCTCGGTCAGGCGCTGATTCGGCAGGTTTACGAAGGCAATAAACTGGTTATCTACCAGCTTGGTAACCAAGTGAATATTACCAGTCAAACCACTATTTCCGCGCTCGCCAAAAGCATCCTCAACGCCTGCAATGTACTGGCCAAAATACTGCTCAACAGCCTTAGTCAGTACCTGCAGCAACCAAAATTTTTTTGGCGTGAACTGCACGCGCTACACCTGCTGGCGCAACAGCTGGATATAGCCGATCTGGATATGCCCAACCCCATGGGCATCAATACCTCGATCGATAAGGTCTATTTAAAACTGTTGCTTTTTAACTGCACAAGGCCCAACCATTTCTCAAATTATGAACTGCGCTTTGTCTACACCGAACTGGATTTCTGGTCCTCACTGGCAGAGTTGCGCAGAGGCAATAAGGGCGGGCTGTTTGCCATAGATCCATCCAGTAATCGCGGCGCTGTCTATGCCGATGAGATTGAGCAGCGATCCGGCAATATCATCTTGGATACCTTCAATCTGGTCAAATTTCTAAACAGCATTCTTGATGAAAATAACGACAGCCTGTTTTCCGACCGTATCTCCCGACGGGTGATTAAAGACCTGGTTCGCCAGTGGGGAGAAAAAATAAAACGCCAGGAAACCCATATTAGAGACCATGCAGAAATCAGTATCACCCGCGGCTTTACCTCGATTATCTGTATGCTGTCGCGAACCGACTCATTTGAAAACTTTCTACTGCTCTGCGGCCAAAAACCCTCGGCACCGGACGCCGGAGTAAGAGGTATCGACAGAACCGATGATGTCTGGGGAACCTCGTTTGAACCCATCGACAGCCACCCTGGCGACCCGGTTATCTTCACACCTGTACGCAACAACAAAACCAGATTGCGGCTAATGCGCGGTATACGCACCGATATCAGCCTGAATGGCGCCGGCATTGAACTGGCCGACAACAAAAATGAACTGCAGCCCGGCGAACCCATTGCCATACGCACCAAGGGCAACGCCAAATGGGTGGCGGGGATTATTCGCTGGAAACATATCACGCCATCCCTGAACACAGTCTGCGGTCTACAGTTTCCGGCACGCAACTGCACCCCAGCGGCGATCCGCTGCAATCCCAGAGAGGAACAGACCGAGCGGCAATTTATGCAGGCGATAATCCTGTCAAAAAAGAAAGATCTCAGCGATGAAGTGACTCTGCTCTGCCCGCCATTGCGTTACAGCGAGGGCAGCAAAATCTATTTACTGACCCCCAAGAAACAGACAGCGGCAATCCTCGGCGAAGAGCTGGAAACCACCGAACATCTCTCGCACTTTAAAATCAGCTTTTGTTAACCATTAATTTGCACTAACAATCCAGGGATGAAAAATTTTATGCACAACAACCAACCACTGCATATTCTAATCGTGGATAAATCCAACGATGAAGCAAACCGCTATATCAGCATTCTGCGCAGCGCCGACTTTAAGGTTGATGCCAAACTGGCCACCACTGAAGAGGAATTGCAGAAATTTATTTCCATGCGCAACTGGGATTTACTGATCGCCACCCAGAACTACAGAAAAATTCCCGTCCAGAATATTTTTCAACGTGTTAGACGCGCCGAACGGGATGTACCAGTAATTTTAATCAGCGCAAAATATGACCCCAAAGCCCTGATCGAAGGACTGCGTCTTGGCGCCGTCGACGTGGTTGTTGAAGACCAGGATCAGCATCTAATTAAAGTTGTAGAGCGCTCCATACAAGCAGTTTACGAGCGCCGCCAGTCCCGCGAGTGGGAGCGCAAACTTTCAGTTGCAGAAAAACGCTCTCAGCACCTGATGAATATCTCCCGCTTTCCGATTGCAATTATCCAAGAGGGAACCTATGTCTATGCCAATGATGCCTGCGCCAGTATGTTTGGCTTTTCCGAGTCTGAAGAGATGCTCTGCCTACCGGTGATTGACAATATTGCCAGTAGAGATCGTGCAAAACTCAAAGCTTATATGGTGCCACTGGAGAGCAACCACGAGATTATGCCCTTTGAAGCCATGGTTAAAACGCTGGACTCGCAAGACAACGAGAGCGATTCATTTTTGGAAATTCACCAGATCCAGTACCAGGGTGAACCGGCACTTCAATTTACCATCAATAAAGACAAACAGTTTGACGCCTCAATAACCCATAGCGACGCACAGCAGACCGCAGAGTACAGCGCAATTCAACCCCACCTGGTCTACGACCTTATCAGCCGCGGCATTAGCCGCTCAGTCCAGAGCGGCCAGGACTGTATGCTGCTGAATATCCAGGTGGATCGATTTAACCAGTTAAAAGAAGATCTGGGCATCGCCAAGGCAGAGAAAATCGCCCATTCACTGGTGATGTTTATCGTGCAGATCTTCGACCACAATCTGGATTGCGGACGGATTTCAGAAAACTGCTTTGCCATTGTGCTCCCCGAGACCACCGAGGAAAAAGTGCTCGAACTGGCCAACAATATTACCCACCAGATCAGCAATGAAGTGTTTGATATAGACAATGAAAGCTTCTCCCTAACCACCTCGATCGGCATCACATTGCTCAATGAAAATGTGCCCTCCGTAGAGCGTGCACTGGAACGCAGCCAGGAGGCTATAGACCAGCTGAGAGATAAATCTGAGATCGGCAATGGCGTAAAACTCTATATCCCCGACATTCATTCCGATGAGGTCTCAAAAACCGAAGCCGTCGCCATAACAGCCAAACGCCTGCTGGGCGAAAATGCATTTTCCATTCGCTATCAACCCATAGTCGCCCTGTTAGAAGGGGGCAGCGGCAAAGAGTATTACGAAGTTATTCTCGGGGTTAGCAAGGATGTTGCCGCCGAAGAAATTCCCGAGGACTTTATCAATAATTTATTTAAATCCGATATCGCCGGCGAAGTGGATCGCTGGGTCATTAGCCAAGCGCTGCAATCCCTCGCCGAAAAATTAAAAACCAATCCGGATACCCAGTTATTTATCAATATCAGCGCCCAGTCATTTTCCGATCAGGCGTTTTTACCCTGGCTAGCTGATGTACTCGACGCAGCACAGCTGCCCAGCAATTCGCTTATCTTCCAGTTCCGGGAAATCGATGCAGTGCGCTTCCTAAAGCAGGCCGCAGCTATCTGTGAACAGCTGAAAAAATCAAAAGGTCAGGTCGGCATCACCAATTTTGGGCTGGCGATTAACCCGCTAAAAACCCTGGAGACAGTGGCCGCCGATTTTGTAAAAGTGGATCGCTTAATCGTTGAGAAACTTGAAAAAAATGAAACGGGAAAAGCAGAGTTTCAAACAATAATGGGCGGTATGACCGGCACTGGTGTCGATGTAATTGTGCCCTTTGTAGAGAAGGCGACAATTATTCCCACATTGTGGCAGCAGGGCGTGCAGTATATTCAGGGGCACTATATTAAGAAGCCGGGGTTTGAGATGGATTATGATTTTTCCGAAGGGCCTTAAAGAGTAGCCTTAAGAGGGGCCTTGATAGCGGCCCCTTTTCACTCGAAGCACTAATCCAGTATCAATGTATCCTTATCGCTATACCCCAACAGATAGAGAATCCCATCCAGGCCCAGATTGGAAATCGACTGCTCAGCTGAAGCCTTAACCAATGGCTTGGCGCGAAAGGCAATACCCAGACCGGCAATCCCCAGCATTGGCAGATCATTGGCACCATCACCCACAGCAATGACCTGCTGCAACTTAAGACCCTCTTTTTCAGCGATCTCGCGCAACAACTCCGCCTTGCGCTGGCCGTCGATAATATCCCCCGACACCTGCCCGGTAACCAGCCCGTCTTCTATATCCAGCTGGTTGGCATAGACATAATCCACCCCCAGACGCTGCTGCAGATATTCACCAAAGAAGGTAAAACCACCGGAGACAATCGCGGTTTTATAACCGAGTTTTTTCAATGTGGAGATCAGATGTTCGGCGCCCTCGTTTAAGCGCAGGCGCTCGGCAACCGATTGCAGGACCGAGATATCCAGTCCCTTAAGCAGGGCCATACGCTGGGTAAAGCTCTGCTTAAAATCTATTTCGCCCTGCATGGCCGCTTCGGTAATCGCGGCGACCTGTTCGCCAACACCGGCTTCGATCGCCAGCTCGTCGATAACCTCGGCATCAATTAGGGTGGAGTCCATATCAAAAACCACCAGGCGGCGGTTGCGCCTAAAGATACTGTCCTCCTGATAAGCGACATCAATATCGTACTTGCTGGACAGTTCCAGAAGTGCATTTTTAAGTTGCAGGGCATTTTCAGGTTCGCCGCGCACCGAGAATTCCACGCAGGCGCGACCTAGCTTTTCGGTCTCATCCAGTTTAATTCGCCCGGAGAGACGGACAATTTTGTCGATATTCAATCCGAAATCACTGGTCACCGTGGTGACGGCGGCGAGATGTTCGGAGTTAATCTTGCGCGCCAGCAATGTCACTATATAGCGAGACTTGCCCTGCTGTTCGACCCAATCCTGATAGCGCTTATCGGAGATTGGCAGGAATTGCGCCTGCATATCCAGGTCGAGCAGTTTTGTCTGGATATCACTGATCATGGTTTCGGAATTATCGCTCTTCGGCACTGAAGCGAGAATACCCAGGTTGAGCTGGTCGTGAATGACCGCCTGACCTATATCGAGCACGATGACATCGAAGCGCGACAGCACGCCGGTAACCACACTGGTGACACCGGGTTTGTCTTGTCCCGATACGTTTATCAGTAATATATCTTTCACAGAATCCAGCCAAAGTAATTTTAAGGACGCTATTATATAAAAGCTGCGGGAATAGGATAGAATACTCGCCAATTAATTTTCAATCAGGCAATAATTTAAGGACTTCGGGATGCATCGCCAATTTCCCATGGCTAAGAAATTACCCGCTATTGTATTGTCTGTCTGCCTAATTTTCGGCCTCTTAAGCTGGATTGTTCTGCACAGCCATGCCACCAGCGTCAGCAAAGATACATTGCAGGAAAAAGGCGAGCTGACTATTGGCCAGCTAGTCGAGTTGGTTCGCGCCCCGCTATTTAATAATGACAACATCAGTATTCAGGTAGCACTGCAAAAGGTCACCGAAGATCCTGCCATTATCAGCGCCGGTGTCGAGGATGTTGAGGGACAACTTATTGCCCAGAGCAAAAAGCCTCCTGCCGAAAAAGTTATCGCCAACAGTTTTAGTCGCGATATTGTTTTTCAGGATACGCTGGCGGGCAAGGTTCGTTTGACTATCAACAGCCAACCGATAAAGCAGCGCTTCAGCCAGGTGGTTAGAAACTGGTTGCTGCTATGGGCTCTATTTACTGCTGCATGCACCTACTTTACCTTTAGATTTGCCGAGCAGCTGTCGCGGCGGCTTCGCCTACTGACCAAGCGCCTGCCCGGTGGCTCGGATAATATTGTCGATGAGATTGTAGCCCTGGAGACCAGGCTGCAACCGCTGCTCGCCAAGGGCAATGATGAAGAGCTGCCAGAGACCAGTTACTACTGCTCGCTAGTCACCGCGACAATCAAAAATCGTCAGCGCCTCGACACGCAACTCAATCGCCAAAATATGACGCTGCTGCTAGAGAAAATTGATTACTGCACATTGCGCACTCTGGAGCTCTATGGCGGCAAGCGTATTGAGGGGGGCAGTGGCTGTATTAATTTCTATATTCGCTCTACCCAGCACTCCAAGCAGCATCTGCTGGTCTGCCTGATGGCGGTCTATTCATTACAACAATTGCTTAAACAGCTCTCCGAGCAGCTGGGAATTGATCTGGATATTGCCTGGACCCTGTGCAGTGATAACCTGCCGGCGGCACCGCTGTTCCAATACCACGAGGGACTGGATCGATTAAAAGGTCAGGCCTCCGTGCTGGCTGGACAGCTGGAAGAGGGATCTATTGGCATGCAGTCGAAGGAATATGATATTGAGCAGCTGTCTTCTATTGCGCGCTTTCTGCCGTTTACTGAGGACTGTTACCTGTTGCAGGGTTTTCCGGAGGGTCGACAATTGCTGCTGGAAAAACAGATTCAACATTTGGCGGCTATCTGTTTCTAAATCTATTTTCCCTGACAATCACTCCAAGGTTAAATGAGAGGTATCCACGACGACTGGCTCGATCATCTCAGCTTCGCCCTGTTCGATAATATTGCTGCCCACCGGCTCTACACCCAGATGATCGACCGGGATCGACTCTCGACCCTGCTCTGGCGTATCAGTGCTCTCGAGTACATCACTGCCTAAAGGGGCTAAGGTAAAGGCCTTATCACCAGTCTGATTATCTGCGTCAGGCTGGTTTGAAGTGCTTTTGCCTGAACTGCTTGTATTTGAACTGCTCGGCACTATCTTAGCCACAGCGCCCGCCTCGGAAAGTCGCTGATAAATGCGCTCTGCGGTGGCTCTATCAATATTGTGCTTTAGACTGACAACCGCCCCTGAAAAGAGTTGGTTTACTGCGGCTTCGTCCAGCTTAAACCTCTCGGCGACTCGCGCCTTGACCTGTTCAAGACTGTTATCCGGAGCGATCTCACCGCGAAATAAGATATCGAATGTAGTGCCAGTATTTTCATCAGAATTATTCTGCTCGTTTCCTTCGCCAGCCATAATGCAACCTCCCAGTCGCCTGCTCCCTCTATCTTCAATGTATCTCCCATTTCAGGCAGTTAAAAATTCTCCGCCACAATAATCCCCCAGACAACGAAAAACAGTATTATCGACAGGGAGACTGCCGCTGAACCCATATCCTTGGCGCGGCCGGATAACTCGTGCCTATCCAGCCCCACTCGATCCACCACTGCCTCGACAGCGGTGTTTAGCAGTTCGGTTATCAAAACCAGAAAGATGGCGCCAAACATCAGGATCAATTGCACATAGTTCGCGGCAATCATAAATGTCAGCGGCACTAATAAGACCGACAGGAAAACATAAACCTGAAATGCCTCTTCGGTCATGATGGCCTGTCGAAGTCCGCGCCCAGAATTTACTGTTGCGCCAACCAGACGTCGGTAAAGCAATCCAGACAATCCACTTTTAGTCATAATCTGTTCCGCCCCGGCTCTGTTAATTAACCGTTTTATCGTTAATATATTGGTCCATCTCAAGGGCTGGTTCTGCCTCGCGAGGTGTACCAACAACTTTTGCCGGCACCCCGGCAACCGTGACATGCTCCGGCACTGATTCCAGCACCAAGCTGCCAGCACCTATTTTTACCCCATCGCCAACCGAGATATTGCCAAGAATTTTTGCCCCGGCAGAAATCAGCACACCATTGCCAATGGTTGGATGGCGACTGCCACTGGCGCAGCCAGTGCCACCCAGAGTTACCGAGTGGAGTATCGAAACATTGTCACCGACCACTGCGGTCTCGCCGATCACCAGCCCGGTGGCATGGTCAATCATAATCCCGGAACCCAGTTTGGCGCCCGGATGAATATCGACGGCAAACACTTCGGATATCTGGCTCTGAAAAAACAGCGCGAGAACAGTGCGCCCCTGAGACCACAGCCAGTGAGACACTCGCTGCAGTTGCAGTGCCTGAAAGCCCTTAAAATAAAGTATAGGCATAAAATGAGTTTCACAGGCGGGGTCGCGATCAAAACAGGCATTGATATCCCGGCGGATGCGCTCGCCAATCGAGGCATCCTGCTGCAGGGCTTCGGCGATAACATCGCTGACCACCTGCGCCGAAACCACCGCACTGCCCATCTGCTGGGACAGGTTAAAGCAGAGTGCCTGCTCAAGGCTGGCGTGGCTGAGAATAGCTGCATCAAAGAAATCCGCCATCACTAGCTCCTGCGCCACTGCCCGGCGAGCCTGGTTGCATATTTCTTCCCACAGGGGGTCTTTCAATTCCATATCTAAGCTGTTCCTGTTTGGTTCTGCTTGAAGCCCTATTAAGGCAACTGTATATAGCGCGGGTAAATCTTATCGAGATTTTGCAGCACTGTATCCTGTAAAGCTATCTCAGTATTGAGCAGATTATCGGCAATGACCTTTTGGGTTAATCTGGCGGCAAACTGTTCCGCCACTGGTCGATAACTGATATGCCAGCGCTCGGGGGCAACGCCGCCTGAGTCTTTGGCATAGGGGCGATAGAAACCACTACTCTCAATCACTGTATCCAGCCAGTTGTGGAATGGGGCAAATACACCCTCGCCTTCAACCTCCTGAGGGGTCAGTTGCAGCTGATAATTTTTATCGATGGCGGCGGCATCATAGATATCAAAATCTGTTCCCCAATGATGTCGCGATGCGCCCGGCAGTGCTGACCAGCGCATTATCGCTTGAACCTGCTGCCATTCGTCGAGTTCTTGCATATCTACTTTTGCGCCGCTGTTAGCGAACACCGGGCGGAGGCCCATAGCTTTTTCATTCCATATAGCCAACTGTCGATCAAAACTGCGAAAACTGCTGCAAAGTCGCAGATCAAAGCCCTGATGGCCAGCCAGCTGACGTAGCTCTATCAGTGGTGCCACCACTTGGGGATGGATAAAGTAAGAGCTAATGGCAATCGACGAATTGTGGCTGCTGCCTATAGGTACAGAGCCCGCCGACCAGGCCACCAGATGATCCCCTGAAGAGCCGGTCATACTGTTATTGTCGATTAAAAATTTATCATCAATTTGCATAGCGTTGTTATACCTGCGCTTTAGCCTATAAGTAAAGGCTGATTTATCCTCTAGAAATAGTACGCCAATTAACGGGGATAGCATAAACTTGTGTCTATCATTGAAATATGCGCGCTCGACCGCATTATTAACTGTAGAATTCACAACCATAGGCAAGGATATATCCTTTGTCGCTAACCGCTTTATCAGTCAAGAGGAAAATCAGGTGTTAAGGATTGGGTTATTTCTTTTAACAAATCTGGCAATTATTTTTGTCGCCAGCGTTTCACTCAGCTTACTGGGTTTCAGCGGTATTCTCGCGGAGAATGGCGTCGACCTTAACCTGCAGTCACTGCTGATGTTTTGTGCAGTATTCGGCTTTGCCGGCTCCTTTGTCTCGCTATTGCTATCAAAGTTTATGGCCAAGAGATCGAGCGGCACGAAAATTATCGATCAACCGCAGAATGAAAACGAGCGCTGGCTGATGACGACAGTTGCCGAGCTGGCCAAAAAGGCCGATATAGGTATGCCCGAGGTGGGCATTTTTCCCGCCCAGCAATCCAATGCGTTTGCCACCGGCTGGAATAGAAATAATGCCCTGGTTGCGGTCAGCGCAGGCCTCTTACAGCGATTTGATCGGGATGAGGTGCGCGCGGTCCTAGCCCATGAAATTGGTCATGTTGCCAATGGCGATATGATTACCCTGAGTCTGGTACAGGGCGTGGTCAATACCTTTGTGATGTTCTTCGCCCGTCTTATCGGTTTCTTTGTCGATCGCGTGGTACTCAAAAACCAGCGCGGTCTGGGCATTGGTTACTGGATCAGCACTATCGTTGCTGAGATATGCCTGGGCATTCTCGCCTCGACTATTGTCATGTGGTTTTCGCGCAAACGTGAATTCCGTGCCGATGCCGCCGGTGCTGCACTGGCCGGGCGCACTTCGATGATCAATGCATTGCGCAAACTTCAGGCAGAGACTCAGGCACAGATGGAGAATCAAATGCCCGACACATTGACGGCCTTTGGAATCTCCTCTGGCTGGAAACAGCGCAAATCGAAACTGTTTATGACCCACCCTCCCTTGCAAGAGCGAATTGAGGCACTGCGTTTTGGACAGTAATCCACAGACAGCAAAGGCTGTGATTGAAAATGATTTTTTCCTCTGCCTGCTCAGCGATCTCGAGGAGATGCAGGCTATTGAACTGACCATTGAAGAGCGCCAGCTTTTTGCTATTCGTCAGGACAATCAGCTATACGCCTACTGGAATAGCTGCCCTCATATGGGGATCCCGCTAAACTGGATGCCTGGCAAATTTCTCGATCTGGATTCTGTCTTACTGCAGTGCTCATCTCACGGTGCACTGTTTCAAATCAGCGATGGTGAATGTGTTGGCGGCCCCTGTGTCGGTGATCGCCTGACTCCGGTCACCCTTAAGCGCGACGGCGATCAGTATTTTATCGCTGCCGACCAGCCGCTGCCGCCACCACTGGTTAATCTGCGAGCTGCGGCACTGCGAGACCTCTAATCGGGTTCTAGCTAGAGAATTAAAGGCAGCGGGCGCTGCAGACGAATAGCCTGATCGCTAATATCTGCCTGCCACACCAGCACTTCAACCCCGGCATCAATGGCCACAGACAATGTCTGTGCATAGAGTGGATCTATATGCTTGGCAATCGACATACTCTCGACGCCCGTCAACTGAACGCAAAAAAACAGCACGGCTCTGTGACCCTCGACAACCATGGCCATCAGTTCGCGCAGATGCTTCGCACCTCTTGAAGTGACTGCATCGGGAAACTGTGCATGGCCATCACCACAATCCAGAGTGACATTTTTAACTTCGACATAGCACTGCCCGCCCTTTTTCCCTTCGAGCAAGAGATCGATACGGCTTTTTTCTGCACCGTAGCGCACTTCGCTGCGAATACTCTGGTAGCCGCGCAACTCGGGAATAAGCTGATCTTCAATAGCCCGCCTGACTATATGATTGGGCCTGGCGGTATTTACTCCAGCCAGATTACCAAATGCGGTGGTGACAATTTCCAGTGTTCCGGGCAGTTTACGCTTGGGATTGTCTGATAGTGAGTACCAACAAGGGGCATTTTCTACCTGACAATTTTTCATCGATCCGGTATTTGGGCAGTGCACCGTTAACAACTCGCCCTGCTCAGTATGGATGTCTGTAAAAAAGCGTTTGTAGCGCTTAATAAAGGTTGCTGGCAACAGCGAAAGGTCTTTGCTCATCAATATATTTTCAGTCTTTAAGTGGCAATATCAATAGTTTATGTTATGAATTAGAGATATAAAAATTTGTGTGTGTGTAGATAAAATACAGCGGACCAAATAATCACTAATATCCACTAATAAGGGGCTAAAATCAGTCGGCGATTATTAAATAAGTGTAAGTTTATAACCTCAGCATGTAAATTTCTCTTGAAAAATTGCTCCAATATCTCTATAAACGCACGTCCTGTATTCTTAGCTCAGAACTAACTGTGGATTTTAGGAATGGCAACAGCAAAAACAAAAGCAAAACCTGCAGCCACTGCCAATAAAGGTAGTGCACAAACCCTTCATGGTCTTAGTCCCTACCAGGCTAAGAAAAATGAAGAGTATATGAATGAAAAGCAGCGCGAACACTTTAAGCAGATTCTCAACGCCTGGCGTCGTGAGTTAATGGAAGAAGTGGACCGCACCGTGACTCATATGAAAGATGAAGCGGCTAACTTCCCTGACCCGGCCGACCGCGCCACTCAGGAAGAAGAGTTCAGCCTCGAGTTGCGGACCCGCGATCGCGAGCGCAAGCTGATCAAGAAAATTGATAAAACCCTGGTGCGCGTTGAAGAGGACGACTACGGCTTCTGTGACCAGTGCGGTGTAGAAATTGGTATTCGCCGACTGGAAGCGCGCCCTACAGCTGACCTCTGTGTCGACTGTAAAACCCTCGACGAAATCAAAGAAAGACAGATCACTGGCGGCTAATTAAATAACCTCGCTGTTGGCGAGGTTATTTTTTAATAGCGGCAACCATCTCGCGATAACAGCCATGACAAAAGTAGCTTATATTGGACGGTTTGCTCCCTCGCCGACCGGGCCACTGCACTTTGGCTCTCTGGTCTGCGCCCTCGCCAGCTTTCTCGACGCCCGTTACCATTCGGGTCGTTGGCTAGTTAGAATTGAAGATATAGATCCTCCTCGGGAAATTCCCGGCGCCACCGCCACTATTCTGCAACAACTTACTGACCACGGCCTGATCTGGGATGGAGAACTGCTCTACCAAAGCACCAGGACAGAGGCCTATCGCGACGCCATCGAAAATCTGCAGCGCTCCGGCACAGCCTACAACTGTGACTGCCCGCGCCAGCGAATAACCGCGCTGGGTGGTGTCTATGATGGCCACTGCCGCGATCGCCAGGTTATGGAGAATGCAGCTGTGCGCCTGCAAGTGCCCGCACAACCTGAATCTACCGTCAGTTTCAGGGATCTGGTTATGGGTGACTACAGCCAGAATCTCTCGACCGAAGCTGGAGACTTTGTTGTTCAGCGTCGCGATGGGCTGTTTTCATACCAGCTTGCGGTCACCGTCGATGACCAGTTTCAAAATATCAGCCATATTATTCGTGGCGCCGATCTTATTGATTCCACGCCCAGACAAATCTATCTGCAAAAATGTCTCAACTCCCTGTCTGGCGAACACTCAGCGGCGATCTGTTCTCCGGTAACTTATGGCCATCTGCCGATGGCGATCAATGCTGAGGGCCAAAAGCTCAGTAAACAAAACCATGCCGCAGCTTTAATTGCTGGAGAGGAGTCGCAGAATCTCTGGCTAGCACTGCAGTGGCTCGAGCAGCGGCCACCAGATCAATTAAAAAATGAATCTATCAATCGAATTCTCGACTGGGCTATTGGCAACTGGTCAATCAACAGTATTCCAAAGCAGATATCTGTGCCTGCTCCAGACCAATACTAACAAGTCAGCTCTACTGTGGATCAGGTTTGCTTTGCCGCCCCAGCTTGAATACCATCAATGCTTATTCAGCCACAATAATTAACCGACGAGCTCGCAGATGCTTAACTATCGACTGGTTGCAGTTCTAATATTTCTCAGCAGTGTAGTCATACCTCTTGCCTCTAAATGGGCTGTCGAGCCCCAGGGTAACTGGTTTAGACCCTTTGTCGTATGGGCCATAGTCGTCTTTGCCGCCTATATTCTGCAACGCCACAGGAACACCAATGAGTCTTGATATTGCCACAGCTGCGGCCGGCTTTATTATTCTCGGCTCACTCTTTTCATACCTGCTGGCAAAACAGGGCGGCAGAGCCAGCAACAACCTGATTTTAGTCTTAGCGCTGTTTGCCAGCAGTGGTTCACTGCTGGCTACCGGCACTATCGAGATGGCTGGCCGCTACGGTTACAGCACATTGCTCGCGCTGTTTGCATTCACCATGGTGTTTATCTTTTCGCCATTAATTTTTTATCCAATTCGTAGACTCAGCGCGATTATTCGCTTTGCCTCTCTGGTGGATTTTTTAACCTTCCGTTTTCGCGGAAAGACTGTTGCGGCGGTTGCCTGCAGCTGCCTGATAATCGCCACCATACCGCTATTCTTGGCCCAATTATTAGCCCTTGAGTCAGTGCATAATTTTCTCTTTGACAGCGATAAACTGTTTTTCTGGCTGTTTATAGTGCTGGTTATCACAACCATTAACTGGCGGACTATTGAGATCAGTCCTGTGCAAAATCTGCGCTGGATTATGGCCGCTGCCGGTCTTTTATTACTGGCGGCCCTAGGACTTGCAGCGCTGGTTTCAGTGCAGTCCATTTTTGGCAGTATTGGTGAGATGAACAGCTGGGTGGTGGATAGCGGCCAGCGATTTATTGTTCAGCGAATGGACTCTTCCTACAGTCTGTTTATTATTTTCCTGGCCGCGAGTTTTGCCCTACCGGTTAACTTCACCATTGTTATCTCCGAGCATATCTCCAACCGTCAAGCCGGCCTAACCGTATGGGCCTATCCCCTGCTGATGCTGTTGGCAAGCATACCGGTTTTCCCACTACTCTGGTCTGGCATTGCAGTTCAATCAGCATCACCACTGCAGGATTACTTGTTCGCCCTTCCCGCTCTGACAAATCACCCGATAGTAGCCGGGCTGGGTGCGGCGAGCATTATATTAATCTCTATTGCTCTGCTCTGCAGCATGTCGACCATGCTGGCTAAGATGGCTCTCAACAGCTTCATTCTGCCCAGTAAACCGCTACAGGATCAGCCCCAACTGATTCGCTGGATCAATCTTCGCCAATTATTAGTATCCTCAATTATTCTCATGGCTTCGGTGCTGCTCAGCCTGGTTATCAAAGAGCACAGTATCACTGATTTATACCTGATTGGATTTGCCGGCCTGGCGCAACTAACACCTGGTATGCTGGCCTCCATCTATCTGCCCAAAGCCAACCGCAGAGGCTTTATTATCGGCTTATTGGGTGGCATATCAGTCTGGCTGATCGGGCTGGTTCTGCCAATGTTAATGGGCGACTGGCACTGGCAGATACCGGGCACGGACAGTCTGTTAGTTTTTGGGATGGAGAGTTGGGATACCTGGGCCTTTGAGGCGCTGATGGTCAATATTGTGCTCTGCACACTGTTCTCTGTATTTTCCAAAATGGATAAGCAGGAACAATTATTTGCCCGACTCTGCATGGTCGACAATATTTATATTCCGGCACGAGTGCAGCTCAGTCACGGCTCTGTTGCAGAGATCAATGGCAGTCTGCGCAAGTCCCTCGGCGACGAGGCTGATCGAGTTGTTGAACGCGCCCTGAACGCGCTGGAGCTGGACAGTACTGAGACCAGACCTGCGGCGCTGAGAAAAATTCGCGACCATATAAACTCTGCCCTGACACTGCGTTTCGGCGTACTGGCCGCCGATCGAATAATGGAAGAATCGATTCCGCTGGCCGTGGCAGCTGAGCAGGAGTCCGATGATATTTATTTTATCGAATCGGTTTTAGCTATTCACAGTGACCGCCTGACCGGTATTGCCAGCGAGCTCAACAAATTGCGCATTCACCATCGCGAAATTCTCGACAATCTTCCTGTTGGCTTGGTAGCACTGGGGCAGGGCGGTGAAATCCTCAAGTGGAACAGCACCATGGCAAGCTACACAGAGATTGACGAGAGCAAGATTAGAGGAGCACTGGTCAGCGATCTACCGCAACCCTGGAACTCGGCTATCAACGGGTTCCTGAGCAGCAATGCCAACAGGGAAGAGAATCTCCGAATCGAGCTGGCAAACAGCTCACGTTGGTTTAACCTGCAGAAGTCGGCAGACCAAAGCACCGATAACGATACCATTTTACTTATTGAAGAGAGCACTAACTCGGTGCTGTTGACCCAGAATAGTATCGACAATGAACGCCTTGCCTCCGTGGGCCGATTAGCGGCCGGAGTAGCTCACGAAATTGGCAATCCGGTGACAGGTATCGCCTGTATCGCCCAAAATCTGCAGTATGAAACTGAAGCCGAAGAGATTAAAATTTCTGCCGACCAGATTCTCTCGCAAACCGATCGCATCAATCAGATTGTGCAGTCGCTAATCAACTTCTCCCGTGGTGAGCGAAGCCTTAAAAATGCCCTGAAATCGGTAAATGTGCGCGATGCCGCCGACGAGGCAATCCAGTTGCTGAACTTGAGCAATCAACAGTCAACACAGCAATTAAAACAACAATTTATCTGCACCCTGGACGCAGATTGTTATATTCTCGGCGATCACCATCAGCTGGTGCAGGTGATGATTAATTTATTGAGTAATGCCCGCGACGCCTCTGCAGAGAACGGTTCCGTGACTATTGAAGGTAAACGCCGGGGCCAGAAGCTGACAATTATGATCAGTGACTGCGGCACTGGTATTGACAATGATATTCAAGACCGCATCTTTGAGCCCTTTGTGACCTCAAAGCAGCCAGGTGAGGGAACCGGTCTTGGCCTGTGGATTGTATTTAGTTTGGTAAAAAATCTTGGTGGCGAGATCAATTTATCAAGCCCAGCGATCAACAGTGATCGCGGTACAACAGCCCAGCTGCACTTTACCGCTCACACTGCATAACGAAAACTAAGCACTTTTTCGGCTTGTTTCCACAGCGCTTCAGAGTAACAATAGCCATCAACAATGGCACTCAACAATCTTGAACCACAAAACCACTATGAGTAATAGCAACCCAAAAAGTCATATTCTTATCGTTGAAGATGAGGATATTATTCGCAGCTCACTGCGTAAATTGCTTGAACGGCATGATTTTTTGGTCAGCGATGCAGTGAGCATCAAGTCGGCTCGCGAACTGTTTGATCTCTCCGGGTTTGACCTGATTATCAGTGATCTGCGTTTGCCCGGCCAGATAGGGACTGACCTTATACAGCTGGCCAGGCCGGTTCCGGTGTTGATTATGACCAGTTATGCAAGCCTGCGTTCGGCGGTTGACACCATGCGCCAGGGCGCGGCGGATTATATATCCAAGCCCTTTGATCACCAGGAAATAATGGTTTCGGTGCGGCGTATTATCGACGCCCCAAAAAAGCCAGCAGAAATCTCTACAGATCTATCGCTGGAGGGCTATTTCACTAGGTTTGTACTCCAGAACCAGGATCATTTGAGCGAGACAGATCTGGCTAAAAAACTTGGCATTAGTCGCAAGAGCCTATGGCAGCGACGAAAAAAACTGAGCATAAACCGAAAAAAAACCGCCACAAACCCATAAATCCACTTGTAAGCTCAGTTTATTTGGATACAATCGGTGCCTCAGAACGAAATATTCTGAAAATAATAATAATAAAAAATAAAAATAATAAAATCCGGATGGATACGAAAGGAGTTTTCTACGGCCCTATAGCATCAAGTTACTTGAATAGCCGCAGAAACAATTAGGGGGGGCTGTCTTAGGACACCCCTTATTTACTTTCTCTCTCTATTAACTCAATTCTAGCAACTCTTTCTCACAAACCTTAATTACACGTCTTTAATATCTTAGTTTCCCGAAAACGGCGTACCTCTGTTAAACTCACGTATCTGATCACAACCTAATCGGCAGCACTTAATGCTGGAACGCATAAGTAGATTCTTCAAATCTGATAAAAACTCTAACAGCGCTGGCGCCTATATATATGGTTCCAGTGAACACTGTCTGTCACCTGATATGATCAATCGGGATGCGCGCAATGTCGTTGATGTGCTGCAAAAGGCTGGATTTGAAGCCTATGTAGTTGGCGGTTGTGTTCGCGATCTACTGCTTGGATTAAAGCCTAAAGACTTCGATGTTGCGACCAGTGCCAAGCCCTGGGAAGTGAAATCACTGTTTCGTCGTTCGCGAATTATCGGCCGTCGCTTTCAAATTGTGCATGTGCAATTTAGCCGGGAAATTATTGAAGTCACCACTTTTCGTTCCAACGAAAACCAGACCAGCAATAAAAATCATCGCCAGCAAAACGATAGCGGAATGCTTACCAGGGACAATGTATTTGGCAGCGTTGAGGAAGATGCCTCTCGCCGCGACCTGACCGTTAATGCGCTCTACTACGATCCCAGCGATAACAGTATTCATGATTTTACCAACGGCCTCGACGATATAGAGGATCGTATTATTCGTATTATTGGCGACCCATCAACCCGCTTCCGTGAAGATCCGGTGCGCCTGCTGAGAGTCGCCCGCTTTGCAGCTAAACTTGGCTTTGATATAGAGTCCAGCACTGCGAAACCAATGAAACATCGGGCCGGCGATTTGCAACAGGTTTCACCGCCACGCCTGTTTGATGAAACCCTGAAATTATTTATGAGCGGCAATGGCCTGGCGACTTTTGAGTTACTGCACGAGCATAAACTCTTCGAGCATATAGTTCCGCAGTTAAATCCAATGCTCAACGATAAGCAGGGTGCGCCTCTGAAGGTGATCAGTCAGGCACTGATTAATACCGATAAGCGGATTCGCAATTCACAGCGAGTAACTCCGGCATTTATCTACGCCGCACTACTCTGGCCTGTGGTGCAGCGGCTGGCGAACAATTACGAAAAGAACGGCAACTCTCCGCCCTACGCCCTGAGCAAGGCCACCGGGGATATTATTGCCGCCCAGATTCCGGTGACGGCAATCCCCAAGCGCTTCACCATTCCAATGCGCGAGATATGGGATTTGCAATTGCATTTGAAGCGTCGCGGCGGCAATCGAGCCAAGCGCCTGGCCGAGCATCCACGCTTTAGAGCGGCCTATGATTTTATCTTGCTGCGCGAGCAAGCCGGTGAAGATTTAGGCGT